>Ga0190274_10000655_pt1 | contig 20254 bp, 21 predicted proteins | sample Popmic531T_FD_133002 | JGI IMG/M metagenome (GOLD analysis project Ga0190274, IMG submission 133002) | Populus adjacent soil microbial communities from riparian zone of Yellowstone River, Montana, USA - 531 T | ecosystem: Environmental > Terrestrial > Soil > Riparian zone | place: USA: Montana... | reverse complement strand
GCGCCCCGCGGCTTCGGCGTTGTCCGGGCGCTCTACGACCTCGTCTACAACGTGGACCTGGCCCACCTCAGCCCCGTGGTCGAGACGATCTTCGAGAGCCTCGACGACGCCGGCACTCGCACCGCCTGCACGCCGTTCCTGATCTACCGCGGGCGCCACCGCCACCAGGTCTCGCTCGAGGGCCTGATGCGCCGCGCCGTCGACGCGACCAAACTCAAGTTCCGCCACCACACCTGGGGCCCCGGCGAGCTCTTCTACGGCGACCTCTACGCCAGCCGCGAGGTGCCCTGCAAGTCGACCTCGATTCCCGGCAGCCGTGACGGCTACGCGGCCTGTTGCTCGGCCGAGCTGCTCGAGGAGGACCTCTTCGACTTCCTCCTGCTCTCACTGCCGGACAACGACAACTATTCGCACCGCCACGGCCCCGATGCCAGCGTCGAGTCGATCGCCAAGGCGGACCACTGCTTCGCCAAATTCGTCGAGGCAGCCGGGGGTCTCGACCCCTTTCTCGAGCAGCACGCTCTGATCCTCGTCGCCGATCACGCCCAGACTCCCGTCCATCGCGGCCTGCCGCTGGCCGAGTTGCTGGGTCACGAGTGGACGGTGCTGCAGCCGTCCGACGACCGTCCCGAGCTGGCCCAGCTCGCGGTCAGCCCGACCGGCCGCGCCGCCCACGTTTACCTCTTGCCCGCCGAGGGCAAGCGCGCGGAGCCGGCGGCGGTGGCGAACAGGCTGACCGAGATCGAGGGGGTCGACCTGGTCTGCCGGATGGAGACCGCGACCGGGTCGCCGCTACCGCGCCAGGAGCCGGGGCCGCCCCCCGGCGAAGGCGAGTGGGCCGTGGTCGAGCGGGCGGGGGAGAGGTTGCGTTTCCGCCCCGGCGACGAAGTCGCCGACCTGCGCGGCGGCCGCTGGGAGCTCGAGGGGGAGATGGCGGTGCTGGAGGCGACGATCGAGGACGGGCGCTTGCGCAGCGAGGCGTACCCGGATCCGCTGGCCCGCGTCTGGTCGGCCCTGACCGCTCCCCACGCCGGCGACTTCATCGTCTCGCTGGCGCTCGGCTTCGAGGCGGTCGACTGGGGCGGCGTCACCCACGCCGGCGGCGGCAGCCACGGCGCCCTGCACGCTGGCGACTCGCTGGGGCCTTTGCTGTTTGTCGGTTGTGGGCCAAGGTCGGCGGATGAGCGGGAGCAGTGGACCCTGCGGGATGTGGCGCCGGTGATCCGCGAGCACTTTGGGTTGGAGAGCGAGTGAAAAAGAGGGGCTGGGTGTGAGCGACAAGGGGTCCTGCGGGCGGGCGAGGGCGTCCGTTCTCGGACCCCTTGTCGCTCCACTCGGCACCCTCGTGTTGCTCGCCTTCCTGGCGGGTTGCTTGTTGCCCGGATCCGCCGTTGCCCGAGATGGACAGGTTTCCGCAGCGGCAGCGATACGGGTTGCCAACCGGGACTCGAACGTCGAGAGGGAGCGGCGTGAGAACGGCCCCCTCGCGCCGGTTGCGAACGTGGTCGACGGGCAGTGGGAGGTCGCCTACTTCGCGGCGGGGGAGGAGGTGGCGCTGGTCATCGTCGATCGGGTCAGCGGTGAGGTGCGCGAGTCATGGACCGGGTACCAGGTGGCCTGGAAGATGGCTCGTGGCTATTCGGGGTCGTTCGGCCACAAGCTCAATGCGCCCTACGTCTTCCTGCCCCTCTGCGCTCTTTTCTTAGTCGGGCTGGTCGACTGGCGACGGCTCTGGCGGGTCGCCAACCTCGACCTGCTTGTCCTGCTCGGTTTCGGCGTCTCCCACTTCTTCTTCAACCGGGCCGAGATCGGGGTGTCGGTCCCGCTCCAGTACCCCGTGCTCCTCTACCTCCTGGGGCGGGCGCTGTGGATCGGGTTCCGCGGGCGCGGCGAGGGCCTGCGACCGATCTGGCCGGTCGCCTGGATGCTGGTCGCGGCCCTCTTCCTGATGGGCTTCCGGGTCGGTCTCAACGTCGCCGACTCCGGTGCGATCGACGTCGGCTACGCCAGCGTCGTCGGGGCCGACCGCGTCACCCACGGGGAACCGATCTACGACAACTTCCCCGACGACGTCTCCCAGGGGGACACCTACGGCCCGGTCAACTACTACGCCTACGTCCCCGCCGAGCTCGTCTGGCCCTGGTCGGGAAGCTGGGACGACCTGCCGGCCGCCCACGGCGCCGCGGTCCTCTTCGATCTCGCCACCTTCGGCTTCCTGATCCTGCTCGGCATCCGCATCCGCCCCGGGCCCACCGGCCGCCGCCTCGCCGCGACCCTCGCCTTCGGCTGGGCCGCCTACCCGTATACGGCGTTCGCCCTGGAGTCGAACTCCAACGACACCCTGGTGGCGGCGCTGCTGGTAGCCACCCTGCTGGTCCTCGCCAAGCCGCTCGCCCGCGGCGCCCTAACGTCCCTCGCCACCCTCGCAAAGTTTGCCCCGGCGTTGCTGGCCCCAATGCTCCTCACCTACGAATCGAAGAAGCGCTCGATGCTCGGCTTCGCAGCCGCGTTCGCACTGGCAAGCGGGGCCGTGATGCTTTGGCCCGCGATCGACCCCGGGCTTCACACCGTCTACGACCGCACGATCGCCTACCAGGCGACTCGCGACTCGCCCTTCAGCATCTGGGGCCAGGTATCCCTGGAGCCACTTCGCATCGCGATCCTGGCCATAACCGCCGCCTTGTCCCTGTTTCTCACCTTTCGTCCTCGCCGCAAGTCCCTCTTACAAGTGGCAGCCCTGGGGGCGGCCCTCCTGATCGCCCTCCAGCTAACGATGCAGCACTGGTTCTACCTCTACATCGTCTGGTTCTACCCCCTACTCCTGGTGGCAATGTCGTCCCTCGAAAGCAGGTCCGGTACCCCTCCGAACGTTTTGCGCTTCTCGCCCGAAAGCAACCGCGGACAACCACAAACGATCCAGCGAGCAAGCGAGTGAGGAGGGGTACCGGACCTGCCTACCGCGTTACGAAGTTGCAACTGGAGCGGGAACCATCACCTGCGTGAACGAGTCCGCCAGCCCCTTCTCGTTCACCTCGACCACCGCCCCCATCACCCACACGTCCCCCTCCGCCGTCTCGAACCGAGTCGGCATCTGCGTGATCATCGAGGCCAACGCCTGCTCCGGCTTGACCCCCAGCACGCTGGTCCGCGACCCGGTCATCCCGACGTCGGAGATGAACGCGGTTCCCTTCGGCAGCACCCGCCCATCGGCGGTGGGCACGTGGGTGTGGGTGCCGAACACCGCCGCCACCCGCCCGTCGAGGTGCCAGCCCATCGCCACCTTCTCGCTCGTCACCTCGGCGTGGAAGTCGACGACGATCGCGTCGGCCTCGATCTGCTCGAGGATGCCGTCGACGGTGTCGAAGGGAGAGCGCGCGACCTTGAGCCCGATCGCGCCGCTGAGGTTGATCACCCCGACCCGCGTGCCGCCCACCTCGACCACGGTGAAGCCGCGGCCCGGATTTCCCTGCGGGTAGTTCGCCGGCCGGATCACCAGCCGCTCGCGTTCGATGAAGTCGTAGGCCTCGCGGTGGCGGTAGACGTGGTTGCCGGTGGTGATGACTCCGGTGCCGACACCGAAGAGGTCGTTGGCGGTGCGCTCGGTGATCCCGACCCCGCCGGCCGAGTTCTCGCCGTTGACGACGATCAGGTCCGGGGCGTACTGCTCCCGCAGCCCCGGCATCGTCTCGCGCAGGCCTTTGCGGCCGGGGCTGCCGACGACGTCGCCGATGAAGAGGACGCGCATCGCCCGACCCTATCCTTGATGAGCCTGTGGGCTAGCCTGAAGGCGCGACGAGGGTCGCCCAACGCTCGACAACAAAATTCTCTGAGCAATTGGTGCTCAAAGCGAGAATGCTGAATTGCAGAACGTCGAGTTTCCCTCTGAGATTGCTATGGTCTTCAAACATGCTTAGCCGGCCCCCGGAAGAGGGGTAGCGGGCTGGGCGCCATCGGGCCCGCCTTTATGGTGGGCCTGATGCTTATCTGGGTACGGAAATGGGAGACTGGCCCCGATGGCAAGGCTGGGGCTCAGGAATGAGGACTATGTCGCTTATCTAGACGAGTCGGGGGAGAACGGCGTCTGGGTGGTCGCTGGGGTCCTCATTCCGGCGCGCTGGCTCCGCGGGGCAGAGCGTCGATGGCGTGACTTCATTCGAGGGGAATTTGGGAGCAAGTCCGGGCAACTCGAGGTGAAGGGGCGCGATTTGGTGGCGGGGAAGGGCGCGTCTCTTCAGATCCAGCAGATGATGCTTGAGAAGGGCGCGCCACCTCTCAGCGCAAGGGCGGCAGGTCGGATGTTTTATCGCGATGCTCTGGAGCACATCGCAAGCATTCACCACATTCGCGTCCTGGCGGTTGGACTTCCGACCGATCTTCCGCTTGAGGTCTATCGACTCTGGTTCTGGATGGCAAATGCGCTCTTGGTGGAGCGTCCGAGAGCCCCGAGGCCAAAGCTCCCTCTGACCGTCATCGACGGCGAGGATGCCTCCTTCAGAAGAGCGCAGGATCTGGTTGCCCATCGCTTTTACCATGCGTTTCCGAAGTGCCAGCCGTATGTGGGCAAGGGTGCACAATGGTTTGTTGGCGGCTCCGTTCACCAGCAGAGTCACCTCCATCCCTTTATCCAGATGGCGGATCTCGTCGCTGGCGCCGCTCGGCACTCAATCGTCGGTCGCCAGCCACAAGGAACTTGGTATGGCAAGCACCTCAATGGAAAGCATCGGGTCGATGTCTCCGCCAGAGCGCTTTCTCAGATCAAGCGCCGCTCGCGGGAAGACGCCTGTGGCAGCGGTTGGGGTAACGCCCTGCTTCCGTAGGTCTGCGGCATCAACGGCCCAGTGCCACAGCCGCCAGCACTAAGCGGCGGCAAAGCGCTTGAGGGCCAGTCGAGCCAGCAGCCCGTAGGCGACGATCAGGACCGCCAGGTGCAGCAGAGGCCCGCCGATCCCGGGTCCGGCCGAGTCGAGCGCCGCGGTCATCGCCTGCAGGGCGGGCTTGAACGGGAAGATGGCGGTAACGATCTCGACCAGGTCGAAGACCCCGGTGCCCACCGCGCCGGACGGGACCAGCGAGAGGAAGGCGACCGGCAGGGTGACCATGAAGGCCAGCAGGGAGACAGCGCGGACCTCGCGCGCAGCCGCCCCCAGCGCCGCCCCGGCGGCGGCCAACGCGCCGCCTCCGGCGAGGATCGCCAGCAGCCAGAGCCCGAGCCGGTCCCACTGCAGCGGCACGAAGATCTGTAAGCCGGCGAGCATCAACAGCGTCACCACCAGCCCGACCGCCATCCCCAGCAGGACCTTCTCGCCCAGCAGGGCCGACGGTGAGATCAGCCCCCGGGTCAGCCGGGCGAAGGCGTTCTCCTCCCGCTCCAGCGCCAGCGAGCCGGCCACCAGCAGCACCGTTACGAAGGCCAGCGTCAAGGTCGCCGCAACCGCGATCGCAAATATTTCCAGTGGCGGCGCGGAGCCGTCGACGACCTCCTTCTCGACCACGATCGGCTGGGCGATGCGTTTGATCAGAGGCCCGGCGACGTCGAGGTTGTCGCGCGCTCGGGCGGTGAAGTCGGTGACCTCGCCCAGCGAGTTACGCAGCGGTCCCGGCGGCAATGCCGGCGCCAGAGCCTCGAGGATCTGGGCGCTGGCCCGCAGCCCGAGGATCTGAATCGCCTGGCCGACCACTTCGAACTTGCCGCCGTTGATGATCAGGTCGAGGTACCTGCCCCCTTCGCTGGCGATGCGGCGGGCGATCGCCAGGTTCGCCTGTGCCAGCAGGGTCGAGATGCGTTCGTCGACCAGCTGCGCCTTGACCGGGTCCTCCTCGTTGACGAGGACTTCCACCTTGGGGGTGCCGGGGGTCAGCGTCGAGAGCGAGTTGATCTGGTCGACCAGATCGGCGGGCAGGATCAGCGCCGCCAGGACCTCGCCGGACTGGACCTCGTCGACCGCTTCCGCGCGATCCTTCACATGGACGCACTCGACCCGGGAGCAGATGCGATCGCTGACCCCGGCCGCCGGCAGCTGCTGGCCGCCGACCCTGACCCGGGTGTCGGCGGGAACCTCGTTGAGGAAGGCGATCCGCGGTTTCTCCGGCCCCCGGGAGATCGCGAAGCCGACCAGGATCGCGATCAGCACCGGGTAGGCGACGAGCAGCACCGCCTGCAGCGGCGAGCGCCGCAGGATCTGGAGGTCCTTGAGCAGCAGCCAGCGCACGCGGCTCAGTGCCCCCGGTGGTGGAGGTAGGCGACGAAGGCGGTCTCGAAGTCGCGGTCGGCGGCCTCCGGCGCCTCGCTGCGGACGGCCTCGCGCAGCCCCTCTGCCGATCCGTCGAAGAGCGACTCGCCGTCGGCGAGGACGAGCAGGCGGCGACCGTAGCGCTCGGCCTCCTGGATGTCGTGGGTGGAGAAGATCACCGTGGTGCCGCGCCCGGCGAGGCCGGAGACGAACTCCCACAGCCGCGCCCGCTGGCGCGGGTCGAGCCCGACGCTGGGCTCGTCCAGCAGCAGCACCGCCGGCCGCGAGAGCAGCCCGATCGCGATGTTGATCCGCTGCTGGTTGCCACCGGAGAGCCGCGCCACGATCTCCCCCCGCCGCGCCTCGAGTCCCGCTAGCTCCAGCATCTCCTCGACCGAGGCATGTGGGTCCTCATGGCCCTCCAGGCGCGCGAACAGCAGCAGGTTCTCCTCCACCGTCAGCCGCCGGTAGAGCGCCGCCTGCTGGGGGACCCAGCCGACCGCGCCCGCGTCGACCCCGACCTCACCGGCGTCGGGCTTGAGGATCCCGGCCAGGATCGACAGCAGAGTCGTCTTCCCGGCCCCGTTCGGGCCGATGATCGCCACCAACTCGCCGGCCTCGGCCACGAGGTCGACCCCCCGCAACGCCTCCCTCTCTCCGTACCGCTTGACCAGCCCCCGTGCCTGCACCCGGGGAAAGCTACTGGCCGGGAGTGTCTCCGTCCCTTCCCTAAACTCGCTCTTAATGCCCTTCCCAAGTACCCGCCTGCGCCGTCTCCGTCGCACGGACACCCTGCGCGGTCTTGTGCGCGAGACGGAGCTGTCCCCCGCGCACCTGATCCAGCCGACCTTCGTCGTCGCCGGCGAGGGCATCCGCGAGGAGGTCGAGTCGATGCCGGGCATCGAGCGCTTCTCGATCTCGGGCCTGGTCGAGGAGGCGGGAGAGATCGCCGCCGCCGGGATCGGCGCGGTCCTGCTGTTCGGCGTCCCCGCCGCCAAGGACGAGTCCGGCTCCGGCGCTTATGACGATGAGGGTGTCGTGCAGATGGCGGTGCGGGCGCTCAAGGAGGCCCATCCCGACCTGACGGTGATCACCGACGTCTGCCTCTGCGAGTACACGTCCCATGGGCACTGCGGTTTCGTCCGCGAGGGCGAGGTCGACAACGACATCACCGTCGAGCTGCTCGCCAAAGTCGCGATCTCCCACGCCGAGGCCGGCGCCGACGCGGTCGCGCCCAGCGACATGATGGACGGGCGGATCGGCTCGATTCGCTTCCAGCTCGACGAGGAGGGCCACTCCGACGTGCCGATCGTCGCCTACAGCGCCAAGTACGCCTCCGCTTTCTACGGTCCCTTCCGCGCCGCCGCCGCCTCGACCCCTGAGTTCGGCGACCGCCGCGGCTACCAGATGGATCCCGCCAACGCGGCCGAGGCGGTGCGCGAGGCTGAGCTCGACCTCGACGAGGGCGCCGACATGCTGATGGTCAAGCCCGCCACCTCTTATCTGGACGTTGTGCGACGGATCAAGGACGCGACCGGCGCTCCGGTCGCCGCCTACCACGTCTCCGGCGAGTACTCGATGCTGAAGGCGGCTGCCGCCAACGGCTGGATCGACGAGCGCGCCGCGGTGCTGGAGACCCTGACCTCGATCCGCCGCGCCGGCGCCGACGCGATCGTCACCTACTACGCGAAGGAGGCCGCTCCGTGGCTTCGGTGAAGACCCCCCAGTCGAAGGCGCGCTCGCGCAAGGACGGCTCGGCGATCCCGCTCGACGAGACCGACAAGCGACTGATGAACCTGCTGCAGTCGAGCTTCCCGATCGATCCCGAGCCGTTTGCCCTGCTCGCTTCCGAGGCGGAGCTGGAGCTGGACGACGTGCTGACCCGCACCCAGCGCCTGCTCGACGGCCGCATCATCCGTGAGATCACGCCGATCTTCGACACCCGTGCGCTCGGCTACGAGTCGATGCTGGTGGCGGCGAAAGTCGACGGCGAGCATCCCCAGCGCGCCGCCCAGATCGTCAACTCGCACCCCGGCGTCTCCCATAACTACCTGCGCACCCACGACTTCAACCTCTGGTTCACGATCGCCACCCCGCCCGACTCCGAGCTGGGCCTGCACGGCACGCTCGAGGTGCTGATGCGGGAGACCGGCGCCGAGTCGATGCGCGAGCTGCCGACCCTGACCCTGTTCAAGATCAACATGAACCTGGAGATGGAGAAGGGCACCGACGCTCTCGCCGCCGCCGCGGTCGAGGCCGCACCGCCCCGCGAGCTCGACGCCCAGCCCTACGACGCCGACGACGTCGCCCTGATCAAGGCGCTGCAGGGCCCGATGGCCGCGGTCGAGCGCCCCTACGACGAGGCCGCCGCCGAGCTCGGCATCGACACCGACGCCCTGCTCGAGCGCCTGCGCTCGATGGTCGACCGCAAGATCCTGCGCCGGGTCGCGGCGATCCTCTACCACCGCCGCGCCGGCTTCTCGGCCAACGGCATGGGGGTCTGGAAGGTCCCGGACGAGCAGATCATGGAGGTGGGGGCCCGCATGGCCTCCTTCCGCGGCATCTCCCACTGCTACCAGCGACCGACCTACGAGGACTGGCCCTACAGCGTCTTCACGATGGCCCACGGCCGCTCCAAGGAGGAGTGCGACGCCGTGCTCGACTCGATCGCGGAGGACTGCGATATCCACGGCGACGGCCGTGCCACCCTCTACTCCTCGACCGAGTACAAGAAGATCCGTCTTCATTACTTCACCGACGACTACGCCAGGTGGGAAGCGGAGCACTCGTAGCGCCCCCGATGTCCTCCGAGCTGTACCAGCGGGCGCTGAAGGTTCTCCCCGGTGGGGTGAACAGCCCCGTGCGGGCGCTGCGGCAGATCGGCCGCGAGCCGATCTTCGTCGAGCGCGGCGAGGGCTGCGAGCTGATCGACGTCGACGGCAACCGCTACCTCGACTGGGTCGGGTCCTGGGGGCCGCTGATCCTCGGCCACGCAGAGCCCGCGGTGATCGCGGCCGTGATCGAAGCGGCGAAGAAGGGCACCAGCTACGGCGCCGCCACGGCGGCCGAGATCGCGCTGGCCGAGGAGATCGTCGCCCGGGTGCCCACGGCCGAGATGGTGCGGATGACCAGCTCCGGCACCGAGGCGGCGATGAGCGCCGTGCGCCTGGCCCGGGCCGTCAGCGGTCGCGAGGTCGTGGTCAAGTTCGCCGGCGCCTACCACGGGCACTCCGACGGACTGCTGGCCGAGGCGGGCTCGGGCCTGGCGACGCTCGGCGTTCCTGGCAGCCCCGGCGTCACCGCCGCCCAGGCGGCGGCGACCGTGGTCGTGCCCTGGAACGACCGCGAGGCGGTTTCCCGTGCCCTCGAGGAGCATCCGGTCGCCGCCCTCCTCGCGGAGCCGATCGCCGCCAACATGGGCGTGGTCCCACCCGCGGAGGGCTTCCTCGAGTTCCTCCGTGCCTCGACCCGAGACGCCGGCGCCCTGCTGGTCTTCGACGAGGTGATCACCGGTTTCCGCGTCGCCCGCGGCGGCGCCCAGGAGCTGTATGGAGTCGAACCGGACCTGACCGTGCTGGGCAAGGTGATCGGCGGCGGCCTACCCGCCGCCGCCTTCGCCGGCCCGCGCGAGACGATGGAGCGCATCGCCCCTGCCGGCGACGTCTACCAAGCGGGGACCCTCTCGGGCAATCCTCTCGCCGCCGCCGCCGGCCTCGCGACCCTGGCCCAGCTCGACACCGCCGCCTACGAACGACTCGGGGCCCTCACCGATCGCCTTGCCGCCGGCTTCGCCGCGCTCGCCGCCGGGCGCCCGCTCCAGGTCGCCTCGGCTCCGGGCCTGACGACGCTCTTCTTCAGCGCCGAGCCGGTGCGGGATTTCGCCGCCGCCCGCGCCTGCGACACCGCGGCCCACGCTCGCTTCTGCCGCGCTCTGCTCGATCGCGGGGTCTACCCGCCACCGTCTCAGTTCGAGGCCTGGTTCGTCTCGCTCGCCCACGACGAGGGGACCGTCGACCGCACCCTCGAAGCGACGGCCGCGGCGCTCGAGGAGGCGTTCGCTTGAGCGACCCCGCCGCCGCTCTCCGCGCCCTCGCCGACCAGCTGCGCGAGGAAGACACACCGATCTCGCCACACGTCGTCGACCCCGCCGCCCCGCCGGCGCTCGGCCTGCTGGCGGCAGCCGGCTCGCGCAGCGCCGACGCGGCAGCCGAGTACGCCCTGGTGGTCGAGGCCGTCTACGAGGGTTACCTCCTGCACTACGGAGAGCCGCGCCTGCTGGCGGGTCATGACGCCGACCTCGCACTGCTTGCCGGCGATTTCCTCTACGCGCTCGGCCTCGGTCGCCTGGCCGCGCTCGGCGACGAGCGGGCGGTCGCCATCCTCAGCGAGCTGATCGGCCGCTGCGCGCAGCTCCATGCCGAGCACGACACCGCCGCGATCCCGAGCCTCTGGGAGATCGCCGCCCGCGAGATCGCCGCCGCCGGCTAGTCACGCGCCCCGCTGCCCCGGCCCCCGCCCGCCCAGCCCCTTGCAATAGACTTCGCGGTCGATCCTCGAAGCAACGTGGCTGACGACGCGGACAAGATGAACGGGGCCGAGGAGGCTCCCCGGCAGCAGCGGGAGAAGCCCGACCCTCCCGGCTACTTTGAGGGCGAGTCGATGACTCGCCGTCGCGCCTTCACGATCGCCGCCCAGGGCCTCGGCGGAGTCGCCGGCGCCGCGATCGTCCTGCCCGCCGTCGGCTTCGCGGTGGCGCCGATCTTCCACCGCGGCAAGGAGCGCTGGGAGCAGGTCGGCCCGGTCGGCGACTTCGTCGAGGACACCTATCGGCAGGTCGTCTTCACCGAAACCGAGGGGATCGGCGACGCCGGCAAGACCACCGCCTACATCCGCCGCAGCTCCAAGCAGCTCGAGGAGGAACCGGGCAAGTTCATCGCCGTCTCCAACCGCTGTGCCCACCTCGGCTGCCCGGTCCGCTTCGTCGAGGCCGCCGGCAACTTCATCTGCCCCTGCCACGGCGGCGTCTACGACTTCCAGGGAAAACGGATCGGCGGCCCGCCGGTGCGCCCGCTCGACCAGTTCCAGACCCGGGTCCGCCAGGGCCAGGTCGAGGTCGGCCCCCGCTTCAGCGTCACCTCCCAGCTCGAGCCGGTGCGCGCCCGCGACCCCGGCGAGTTCACCGGCGGCATCTGGGAGTACCTCTACCCGCCGCGACCCTCTACCTTCCCCGCCCCCTGATGCCGAAAATCCCGCTCCCCAAAATCCCGGACTCGGTGGTCCCGGCGCCGCTGCGCAAACCGGCCAAGCCCGGCACCGGCGGTGCTGCCAAGGGTCAGGCCCCGAGCGACCTCAAGACCGCGCCGCCGGAGCGCCAGACCCACGTGCAGAAACTGGGGGACCAGGCGAAAGAGGCCCCCGCCGACGTCCTCGCCTGGGTCGACCAGCGCACCGGCGCCAGCGGCTTCCTCACCGGGATGCTCTACCGCAAGGTGCCGAAGGGGACCAACTGGTACTACACGCTCGGTTCGGCGACCCTCTTCGCCTTCATCGTCCAGGCGGTCACCGGCGTCTTCCTGGCGATGTTCTACACGCCGTCGGCAACCCAGGCCTACGCCTCGATCGCCCACATCAACAACGAGGTCCCGCTCGGCGCCCTCGTGCACGGGATGCACAAGTGGGGATCGAGCCTGATGGTGATCCTGATCTTCCTGCACATGGGGCGCACCTTCTTCTTCGGCGCCTACAAGTACCCGCGCGAGCTCAACTGGGTGATCGGGGTCGTGCTGCTGATCTTGACGATGACGATGGCCTTCACCGGCTACCTGCTGCCGTTCGACCAGCGCTCCTTCTGGGCCTCGGTCGTCGGCATCAACATCAACGGCACCGGCCCGGTCGTCGGCCCCTACCTGAGCGACTTCCTGCGCGCCGGCCCCGAGCTCGGCGCCACCACGCTCTCGCGCTTCTACTCGATCCACATGCTGCTGGTGCCGGGGGCGATCATCGCCCTGATCGGCGCCCACATGTATCTCGTCGTCAAGCTCGGCACCACCGCCCCGCCCTGGGTCAAAGCCGAAAAGCCGAAAGTCGCCACCCCGATCGCCCAGCTTGACGCCGGCGTAGAGGGCAACGGCAGCGGCAACGGAGCGGCACCGAGCCTATGAAGCCCCAGGATAAGCAGGCGTACCTAGAGGAGTACGAGCTCCTCAAGAAGAAGGGCAAGCCGTTCTTCCCCTACGCGGTGCTGAAGGACTCGGCGATGGCGCTGATCGTCGTCGCCGTAGTCATCGCGATGTCGCTGATCCTCGGCGCCGAGCAGGGCCCGAAGGCGGACCCGACCTCGACCACCTACGTGCCGCGCCCGGAGTGGTACTTCTTCTTCCTCTTCGAGGTTCTGCGCGTGATCAAGCCGCCGGAGCTGGTCCCGGTGGCGACGATCGGGATCCCGACCATCTGCATGGTCCTGCTGCTGTTGCTGCCGTTCTACGACCGTGGTCCCGAGCGCCGTCCCGAGCGCCGTCCGCTCGCCACCACCGCCGGCTGCCTGACGATCGTCGCGATGGGCTACCTCACCTACCTCGGTGCCACCGGCGGCTCGCCGACCGAGATTGAGATGCAGGTGGCGCCGCGGTACGAGGCGGGCAAGGAGGTCGTCGCCGGCGCCGGCTGCCTCGCCTGCCACAAGATCGGCGAGAACGGCAATAACGGACCGGGGCCGGAACTCACCCACATCGCGGCCCGGGTGCCGCGGGCGGCGATCCTGCGCTCGGTCGAAATCGGCCCGGGTATCATGCCTTCCTTCCGCGACCTGCCGCCGAAGAAGCTCAACGAGCTGGCCGATTTCCTCTCCTCACTCGACTAAGCCCTCCAGGGACTCCGCCCAGTTCGCGGGGCAGGTCAACCGCATGTTCGACCGCGTCGCCGGGCGCTATGACGCGCTCAACTCGGTGATGACCGCCGGGATGCACCACCGCTGGCGCGAGCGGGCGGCGGCGCGGACCGGGCTGTCGGCCGGCGATTCCGCGCTCGACATCTGCTGCGGCACCGGCGACCTGGCCCTGGAGCTCTCCGGTCTCGTCAGTCCGGGCGGCCACGTCGTCGGCTGCGACTTCTCCGAGCCGATGCTCGACCTGGCTCGCGAGAAGGCCGCCGTGCGCCAGGCCGAGGGGGTCCGCTTCGAGTGGGCCGATGCCCTGCGCCTGCCCTACGACGGCGAGCGCTTCGACGCCGTCACGGTCGGCTTCGGCGTCCGCAATCTCGCCGACCTCGACGTCGGCCTGCGGGAGATGGCACGGGTGCTGAAGCCGGGCGGGCGGGCGGTGATCCTCGAGATCACGCAGCCGACCCGGCCGCCGCTCTCGATCTTCTACTCGCTCTGGTTCGACCGCATCGTGCCGCTGCTCGGCAGCTTCTCGAGCGAGCCCGAGGCCTATTCCTACTTGCCCGAATCGGTCCGCAGCTTCCCCAGCCCGCTCGGGTTGGCCGAGAAGATGGATCGGGCGGGATTCGAGCGCATCCGCTACGCGGTGCTCGCGGGCGGGATCATCGCGATCCACAGCGGCGTCAAGGGCGGCGGGTGACCCGACGCTCGGCGGTGCCGCCGCCGGTAACGGCGGTCCTGGATGCGTCGAGCCGCTGGCTTCCCGCGCGCCTCGGCGAGGTCGAGGAAGGGCTCCGCGAGGCGATCGCCGGCCACGGCGACGTTCTCGGCGAGGACGCCGCCGCGACCCTGGCGGCCGGCGGCAAGCGGCTGCGACCGATGCTGGTCCTGCTCTGTGCCGGTGAGGCCGGCGGCACCGCCTCGGTCCGGGCGGCGACGGCGATCGAGCTCGTCCATATGGCGACGCTGGTCCACGACGACGTGCTCGACGAGGCGCCTCTGCGTCGCGGCCACCCCACGGTCGCCGCGACCTCCGGCCGCGACCGCGCCGTCGCCACCGGCGACCTGCTCTTCTCGCGCGCCTTTGCCCTGCTGGCCGGCGCCGGCGATGGCCGCGCCGTCGCCCTCCTCGCCGAAGCTTCGGTCGCGCTGGCGCGCGGAGAGCTGGCGCAGCGCCACGACGCCTTCGACCTGACGATCGACGAGCGTCGCTACCTCGATCGCTGCCGCCTGAAGACGGCGAAGCTGTTCGAGTGCGCCTGCCTGCTCGGTCACGACGACGAGCACCTGCGCGCCTTCGGCGCCGAGGTCGGCCTCGCCTTCCAGCTGCTCGACGACGTTCTCGACGTCGCCGGTCCGCCGGAGCGAACCGGGAAGGCCCGTGGCACCGACCTGCTCGACGGCACCGTCACCCTGCCGCTGATCGTGGCGATCGCCACCGACCCGAGCATCGCCGAGGCCGACCTCAACGGCCTCGATCCGCCGGCCGCCGAGCTGCTCTGCGACCGGATCGCCGCCACCGGGGCGCTGGAGCGGGTTCGGGCCCGTGCCCTGGAGATGGTCGCGACGGCAAAGAAGCGACTCGCCCAGGCCGACTTCGCGCCGGAACAGCGGCAGCTGCTCGGCCTGGTGGCCGACGGTGTCGTCCAGCGCTACAGCTAGACGAAGTCGTCGGCGCTGATCAAATCCGCGGCCAAGGCCGTGACGAAGGCGTCGGCCATCGCGGCCATGTTCGCGTGCTCGAGCGCCTTCAGCTCGTCGGCCAGCTCGTGGGCGCCGATGTCCAGCTGCTCGTCGAAGGCGTCGATCTCGCTCTCGCCGTGAACTCCCTGACAGGACCACTCGCACTCGGGACAGCGCCGCCAGACCCGCCACTGCGTGCGATCCCCCGCCTGCTCCCAGCAGGTCGGCTGCACCAGGCAGGAACCGCACTCGGGGCAGATGTGCAGCGCTTTGGCCTGCTGCGTGGGGTTGTGACTGGGCTCGGCCATCTGTCACCTATCGAACCCGATCCGGGCTCACTTGATGCACTTTTCCCCAAGATTCGCGACAAAACCCAACTACCGAGTATCTAATTGCACAACTGAAGCTGATTCGGCCGGCCCGCCGACCCCGTTACCATGGGGTCCAATGCTCGGAAACATCGGCCCCCTCGAGATCATCGTCGTCCTGATCATCGCCCTGATCGTCTTCGGCCCGAAACGCCTGCCAGAGCTCGGCAGTAGCCTCGGCCGCGGGATCCGTGAGTTCCGCAACACCGTCACCGGCGACAAGTCCGATGACGACGACGAGCCCGAGGTCAAAGCGATCCACGCCACCACGCCGCCCTCGTCCCCTGTCGAGCAGCCGGCGGAGCCCGAGGTCGTACACGACAAACGCAGCTGAGGCGCGAGGGGATGCCCCGTCGCGTCAAGGCGGTCTCCCACGAGGATCGCCTCACCCTCGTAGAGCACCTCGACGAGCTGCGGTTCCGGATCGTCGTCTGCTTCGCGGTCTTCGGCGTCGCCCTGGCGCTCTGCTTCTGGCAGAACCACCTGCTGCTGGAAATCGCCGGCGGACCGCTGCCGGACGGCAAGAAACTGCTGACCTTCGGCGTCACCGAGCCGTTCACGACCACGGTGACGGTCGCCGCCTACAGCGCCCTGATCCTCTCGATGCCGTTCCTGCTCTACCAGCTCTACGCCTACGTCCTGCCGGCATTCAGCGAGACCGAGCGCAGGACCGTGCTGCCGATCCTGCTCCTCTTCCCCCTTCTCTTCCTCGCCGGGATCGCCTTCGCCTACTTCGCGGTGATGCCGGCCGCGGTCAAGTTCCTCCTCAACTTCAACGACAGCCAGTTCAACATCCAGGTTCGCGCCCGCGACTACTACAGCTTCTTCTCGATGACGATGCTCGCCGGCGGCCTGATCTTCCAGCTGCCGCTGGCGATCCTCGCCGTCACCAGGCTGGGGATCGTCAAGGTCGAGCAGCTGCGCTCCAACCGCCGCTACGCCTATCTGCTGATCGCTCTCCTCGCCGCGGCACTGCCCGGAGTCGACCCGATCTCGATGCTGATTGAGATGGTTCCGCTGCTTGTTCTGTATGAGTTGAGTATCTTGCTCGCGCGGGCCTTTGGCCGGCCGGGAGAATCGGGAAGTGTGGCGGAGCCCTCTACCTAGGAGCTTGAGGAACCGATGGCGAAAAAAGACGGCGAGCGCAGAATGGTCTTCGATACCGGGGGACGCCGTCGTGGCGTCGTCAAAGTCGTCTACGCGATTCTGGCCGTGCTGATGGGTCTGAGCCTCCTCCTGGTCGTCGGCCCAGCCCCCCTGCAAGAGATTTTCGGGATCAATGACAGCGTCAGCAGTGCCGCTGACCAGTTCGAAGAACAGGCCGAACGCACCGAACTGAAACTGAAGAAAGATCCGCAGAACCCGGAGCTCCTGCTCAGCCTGACGCGGGCGCGGATCAACGCCGGCAACTCCGGCGCCGTCTCCAATCCCGAAACGGGCGAAGTCGGCTACACCCCGGAAGGGCGCCAGCAGTTGCAACAGGGGAGCGAAGCCTGGTCGAAGTACCTGAAGGCGACCGACGAACCCAACCCCGCCGGTGCCCAGGTCGCCGCCCAGGCACTCTTTGCTTTGGCACAGACCGCGCGCACCGGGCCCGAAGCCGAGGTCAACCTGAGGGCCGCGGCGCAGGCACAGGAGCTCATCGCCGCCGACCGCCCGAGCTTCGGCAGCCTCGGCACCCTGGCGATCTATCGCTACTACTCGTTCGACTACGACGGGGCCGCCAAGGCTCGCAAGAAAGCCGCTTTCTACGCAAACACCAAGTTCGAACGCGAAAACCTCGGCAACGAACTCGACCAGATCGCCAAACGCAGCCACGAATTCCAGAAACAGCTGGCCGAAATCGAAAAGGAAGCGAAGAAAGCGCGTGCGAACGGCGAAGGGCCGATCGCCAACCCGCTCTCCGAAAGCAACCCGCTGGCACCGTAGATCGCCTGCGGGATGGGCCGTGAAGGACTCGAACCTTCAACCTTGAGCTTAAGAGGCTCCTGCTCTAACCAGTTGAGCTAACGGCCCTGGGGTCGGCAAGTATAGGAAGCCGGGCGCGTTGGCGACCGGGCACTCCAACCCCGGCGACTAGCGCGGCGTACAGGCTCTTTCGACGACGCCGTCGACGATCGTGCCGTCGACGAAGGTGAAGCGACCGTGAGTCTGGAGGACGCCGTCGGCGCAGTGGGCGGAGACGTAGCTGCGCTTCCGGCCAGCGGCGACGAAGCGCCGGCCCACCTTGACCTTGACCTTGGTGATGGCCCCGAAACCGCCGGCGATCGGGGGGAAGTCGAGCGTGGCGCGGTAGTGGAAGGGGCCGCGGCGGCGTTCGATCGGGACGACGATGGCGACGGTCTGCGTGACCAGAGCGGCGATCTGAGCGTGCAACACCACCGTCGGCTGCCCGTCGACGGGCGGACCGTTGAAGAGGGTCAGCGGCGAGCTGACCGGGAAGGAGCCGCCAAGGAAGCCGATCGAGACGCCGAGCCCGCCGCGGCCGACGATCGCCCCCGCGCAGGTCTGGCGGGCCTCGGCCGGGCTGGCGTTTGCGACCTGCTCGGGCGCGCAGATCGGCAGCCCGCCGGTGCTGAGGCGGCCGTCGCGGTCGAAGTCGATCACCGCCTGTTCCAGCGCCACCGGCTGGCCGCCGTCCTGGGCGGCGATCTCGAAATAACCCTGGAAGTCGATCGGGACGAATCGGTGGCGGGGTAGGGACTGCGGCTGGAAGCCACCGTCGGCGTGGAGGACGATCCCGTTGACCCGGACCAGCGCGCCGCCGGCCCCCGCGACCGCCACCAGCAGCAAGGCCAGCGCGCCGAGGATCGCCGCTCGGCTCAGCCTGGCGAGTGACATGGTGAGGTGAGGACGACGGGGAAGAAGCTGCCATCGCTGAAGCTGGCGGTGCCGTAGACCTGGATGCGGCCGCCGTTGCAGTGGGCGCTGGTGTAGCCGACGGTCTTGCCGCCGCGCTTCCAGGTTCTCCCGATCGTCGCTTCGGCGAGCGTGGCGGCGCCGAAGCCTTCGGCGATCGCCGGGACCTGGATCTTGGCCTGGTAGCCGTAACGGCCGTGGCTCACCCGTTCGATCGGGAACGGAATCAGCACCGTCCTCGCAACCGGCACGGTCTCGTAGGCATGGGCGATCAGAGCCGGCTTACCGCCGATCCGCGGCGCGTTGAAGAGGGTCAGCGGCGAGCTCACCTCGACCGTTGCCTTGCCGGGCAGGGTGACCTCCGCCCGTGCGTTTCCTTCGCCGACGATCGCGCCGGCGCAGCGCTTGCGGGCAGCGGCGGGAGTCGTGTCGGCCAACTTCGCGGCCGGGCAGACCGCCAGGCCCTTGGTGTCGAGCACGCCGTTTTTGTCGAGGAGGAAGACCAGCTCCCTGAGGGCGGGGGGATGCGATCCGTCGGCCGTCTTCACCCGCGTGATGCTGCTCACCTCGACCGGCGCGTTGCCCTTCGACGGCAACTCCCGCGGGGCGACGTCGGCGGTGGCGCTGATCACCGTCTTGTCGATTTCGAAGGTGATCGCGTAGGCGCTCGCGGCGGCGACCAGCGCGATCGCGCTCACGACGAAACCGGCTTTGGTCAACGACCTCCTCATCCTGCCTCCTCAAACCAGGCTACCGCCCGGTTGTAGCGGCCCCCTACTTGATGGCCTGGCAGGGTTTGGTCAGCGTGCCCTGCAGGAAGGTGCCGTCTTTGAAGTTCGCCTGGACTTTCGCCTGCAGATGGCCGTCGGGGCAGCCGGCACTGATGTAGCTCAGCGTCTTGCCCTTGTACTGCCATGTCTTGCCGATGCTGAGCCGGCCGGAGAGCGGGGTGCCATAGCCATTGACGATCTTGGGGATATTGGCGACCGTCTTGAACCCGTAGCGACCGTCGTGAACTCTCTGGATCTCGACCGAGATGATGTAGGTGGAGGGTCCGCCGACCGTCGTGTAGGCGTGGGCGTAGACCGCCGGATTGCCGTGAATCGGCGGCGCGTTGAAGAGCGTCAACGGCGAGTTCGCCGCGATCGGCGCCTGTTCGGGGAAGTTGACCACGGCTTCTCCGAAGCCCGTGCCGACGATCGAGCCGCTGCAGTTCTTGCGTGCCTGGGCGGTCGTCGTGGCGATCAACCTCCGTTGCGAGCAGACCGGCAGACCGCGGGTCTCCACCGCCCCGTGTTTGTCGAACCAGAACGTCAGCTGTTTCAGCGTCGGCGGCAGCGATCCGTCGGCGGTCGAGAGCTTGCCATGGCCGAAGACCTTGATCGGCGCGAACCCGTGCTTCGGCAACGCCGTCGGCGTGAAGCCGCCGTCGGTGTTGATCACGACGTTGCCCACCTGGATGCGCAACGCGTAGGCGGAACCGGCGGCGACGAGGATGACGATCCCCGCCAGCCCGAGCGCTCTTAACACAGTCTTCCGCATCTGTTCGTACCTCCCCTTTCCCTGACCGCCAAACTACCACGGGTGGGAAGGAGCCGGAGCAGGGTACGGGCGGACACCGGCGGGAGGGCTGCGTCCGACCGCCCCCCCTTGATGCTGCGCCATCCGCGCGTGGTCCTGGCCGTGACCCTGCTCGTTCTGATCGCCCTCGGTGCGATCGGCACCGGCGTCGAGGGCAAGCTGCAGCCGACCTCGCTGCGAATCCCCGGCACCGACTCCTCCCGCTCGAACGAGCTTCTGCGCCGGCATTTCGGCGCCTCGATGCCCTTTCCGATCCTCTTGCGCGGCCCGGCGGCGGCGATCGACCGGCAGGGACCGCAACTGGTCCGGGCACTGCGGCGCATTCCCAAGGTCACGACCCTCTCGCCCTGGGATCGAGGCGCGGTTTCGCGGCTGCGCCCAAACCCGGAGCGAGCACTGGTCATCGCCGACTTCCACAACGAAGTCAAAGAGGCCGTGAACGAGACGGTGCCGAGGCTCGACGCCCTGCTCGAACGCGAGATCCATCCTCCGGTGCGGGCGACGCAGACCGGCTTCGCGACGATCTCCCGGGCGCTGCAGCAGCGCTCGATAGCGGCCGGCGAGCGCGGTGAGCTGATCGCCTTCCCCTTCCTGCTGATCGTGCTCCTGCTCGTCTTCCGCTCGCCGATCGCGGCGGCGATCCCGCTCGCCTTCGG
>Ga0190274_10000654_pt1 | contig 20263 bp, 17 predicted proteins | sample Popmic531T_FD_133002 | JGI IMG/M metagenome (GOLD analysis project Ga0190274, IMG submission 133002) | Populus adjacent soil microbial communities from riparian zone of Yellowstone River, Montana, USA - 531 T | ecosystem: Environmental > Terrestrial > Soil > Riparian zone | place: USA: Montana... | reverse complement strand
TTCGTTGTCTCGCAGTCCTTTTCTTATATCATTGCTTTGCACAATACACAAAAGAATCTGGATGCACGAGGTTATATCGTCTTGAGAAAACTGCTCGATAAAAATTTCAGAGCAAAATTCAAATACGTGTTCTACCTAACATTAATAAGTAATACCATTTTATGTGTTCTTACTGTCGAGGCATCTACTAGCCTATTATTTTTCGGTTCCTTGATTGCCTGGATAGGTTTTGTTGCTGATGCCGTGTTCATGATAAAAGGAAACTTACCTATTAATGGTTATATCAATACCTGGTCGCCCGATAATTATCCCGCCGATTGGGAATTACACCGCGCAAAATGGCTGCGCGTTTTTACCAAAAGGCAGGTTGCCAATATCATAGGTTTCACCAGTTTGCTATTCGCAGCCGTGTTCAGTTAGTCCCCTTTGTGTTATCAATTTTTACATATTTATTAAACAAAAAAAGTAATTAGTTTATGAAAAGCATCATTTTAATGGCCGGTGGATTATTAATCGCCGCAGCAAGTTTTTCACAGGTTTCATTAGGCGTACAAGCAACCGGAAACCTCTCCTCAGCAAAATTGGAGTTCCCAGATGGTCCGAGTTTCACGAAGAAAGCAGTATTCGGTCCCGGCGGTGGAGTCGTTGCACAATTTGCCATAAATGAAACTTTGGCATTACGTAGTGGACTGAATTTTTTGCAACATGGAGTTAAGATTAACAGTACTCAGGTAGAAGACGGGATTGGCGAATTCGAAGTTGAAGCAAAGACTAAGCTCAACTACCTGCAAATCCCAGTGTATGCATTGTACACAAAAGAATTATCGATCGGTGAATTATTCGTAGGCGCTGGCCCATATGCAAACTATGGCATAAGTGGTAAATCTAAACTTACCTACACATTTACAGATGATAATGGCGATAAAGAATCTGACTCAGAAGAAACAGATGCATTCAAAAAAGACGAAGATGGTGGTACCAGCTTCAAACGTTTCGATATGGGCGCAGGTGCCATTGCAGGTATTCGTTTTCCAAATGGAATGTTCGCTAATATCGGCTACCAATATAGTTTTTCAAATAGTAGTAGCGATGGCGATGAGGGTGGTAAATACAATAACCAGGGACTACAATTATCGATCGGATTTTTCTTTCGTTAATTAAGTTAAAAAAGTCGGAATGACTGAAAGTCCGGAAGTCGGGAAGAAAGATCTTTTTAGGATCAACTCTTCCAGTCTTTCGGACTTTCCCTTTTCATTTCATCCACAAAAAAAACAATTCATTACCGAGTCGGTTGAATACGCAGGCGGGCGCAATTAAATTACATCAGATTTTAATCATTAAAACAAACAATATGAAAAGGATTCTTTTATCACTTGGCATCTTACTTACATTCTTTATTCAATCAAACGCACAGGAAACCAAAGTCGAAGTCAGCAAGGAATTTATGCAGATCACGACCGTAGAATCGGTGATTAGTGCTGGTTTCGGTCGGTCGAAGATGCTGATCACAAATCCTGATGGCTCTCAGAAAGAATATGAAATGAATAACCTTTTCAGCCTCACGGGCATCCACTTCAAGAACATTAGGGAAAACGAGGATCAGATTGTTAAAACATTAAAAAGTTATACCGACGAAGGTTGGAAGCTGGAACAGGTAATGCCTCTAACACTCAGTCCAAGCGGAAACGGCCCAGGTATTTTCATGACCCGCTATCTTCTTTCAAGGCCCGAACATAAAAAATAATGAATTAAATGACTGGAGCCTATTCAAAAATTCTTACTTAATTATTATACTCATATAATGCAACATCAATTCTATTCCGTGCTGATTACCCTCACCATGTCTTTATCATTACAGGCGCAGCAAAGACCACCTAAACCAGCGCCGCTACCGGATATGAATAAGTTGATGAAGATGACACCGGAAGAGCGAAACAAATATGCCGCGCAACTACAAAAAGATTTGGGCCAACAAGCCGTTAAGATGGCCGATGAAATGAATATAACAATTGATGCGACTGTGCTGCCTAGTTTTACGCTTACTTCACCCGTAAAGGATCTTAAAAAATTATCAACAATACCTGTTACCCCACCAAGCAGACAACAATTATTATCGCAGGTATCGAAAATGGAAATTGCGTTGAAGAAGGCAACCGATATAAAATTAGTACAGAATATAGAACAATTTGAAGCCGGTAAATCAGCGAAAGAAATTCAACAAGCGAGTATAGGCGGTTGGTATGACAATAACCCGCAAGCAGCCTTATTAATGAACATGAAAGCTGTACAAAAAAGTCCGGATAATATTGCAAGCTGGAACAATCTTGCCGCACAATACACCATGACAGGTATGCAACAACATGCAGTTCCCATTCTTATGAATCTACTTGAACAAAAGCCCAATAGCAGTATCCTGCTCAATAATATGGGACAGGCATTCCTGGGTATGGGAGAATTAACAAAAGCCACCCAATATCTTCAACGTTGTTTAAAAATTGATGATTTGCATCCCGAAGCCAATCGTTCCATGGCCATGATCAAAACTTTTATAAACGACTTTGAAGGAGCTGCCCGTCATTTCGAAAAAGAAATGATGATAGCCCAGCGGAAATCATCGTTGGCACATATGAAAAAGAATATTGAGGCCAAAAAACTGAACCTGGCCGCCCTGCGAAAAAGAAAGATGCAATTGGACGGAACGGACAAAAAGAATTTTTTCGAAGAAATCAATCTCGGCATATTTAGAATACCGGATTTACCAGAAAATGCGGAAGCCGCCCAAAACTGGTTCGCAGAAAACGGAGCGTTCATGAAATCGCTCCAATCCGAATTACTCTTTTGGATGAATGCTTCAATGAGTACGGATACTAAAGCCAAAAATAATAGCGGAATGTACAGCAGCCTGGTAACGCTTTTGTTGTCAGAGCTGGGAGATGATTTTTCGGCTATTCTTGGTCTCATTGGCGAACAGGAAGCCAATCATCTCGAAGCACTTGGCATAGCTTATTATAAAAAAATGAATGAAATAGTATGTCCGCAGCCGCCACATGATCCATTGAATTTCGCTGAAGTGAATGCGGCATACGAGAAAAAATGCTGCGATTTGAAAAAACCATTTACAGATGAATACATTACTAACTACAATGCCATTATCACCTCCCGTATACAGATTGTGCAAGCAAGATGGAAAGAATATATCAATGGCATGATCAGCATAGTTCAGCTCGACCCCAGCATTGGAAATAAAAAATTGGTATACGCAACTATCGCCAATTATTTCACCTTCCTGATCACATCTGCACAAGGGGCCAATTTTACACCCGCTCCTATGGAGTGCAAACTGAAATCAATGTCGACAGATGAAGCCGATTCTATTATAGCGATGTCGAAAAGAGACTATGAAATAAAATGTCCAGAATGGCTAAAGATCAATTTATCAGTAGGGGTGGCAAAATTGAAAGCTGATTGTGACGCATACTCCGTAGAGGCGGATGTATATAAAATCCTAACTGTGGGGATGGAAAAGAAATTTAAAACCGGTACTTCCACCTTATATGTAGGTGCCAGTGTAGATGGAAAATTCTTTAAGGACGTATTAAATGCAGAAGTGAGTCAGCAATTCTATATTGTATTCGATAACAATAACCAGTTTTCCGATTTGGGAATGCGTGGCGAAGGGAGTTTTGATATTGCCAATGGATTGTTTGGAGAAAAACTCGAATATGATTTCTCTATGAACAGCGGATTCAGCAGTGAGTATACCCAGAGCAGTGAATGGATGGAGAAATTCGAAAAGTATTTAGGATACCTGCCGAATTAAGGTTTCCCACGAAGACACAGAGGTCACAGAGTGATAAAACTAAATATGGAACATCCTTTGCGGTCTCTGTGTCTTTGTGGGATATGCATTACGGAGGGTTTTCCAATATTTAACATTCTCGTCTTGCAGCTTCTCACGGAAAATGTTATTTTCAGAGTGTGAACCGCCTTTACCAAATAACTGTAACAAACCCCTGCCAGGTGGGTTGGGACCAGATGGTTCCTAACGAACAAGGGCGATATTGTTCAGCTTGTTCAAAAACAGTTATCGATTTCACCAATTATAGCGACCAGGAAATAGCTGATTATTTTATTGCAAGGAATGGTCATTCTGTTTGCGGACGTTTATTCAGGCAACAAATAGATCGTATTCGTATAGAAGTTCCCGAGACCATTTTTATTAGTCGGCAACCATCATGGAAAAAATTCCTGGTAATTTGTTTGCTGGTGTTTGGAACATCAGTTTTCCCTTTTGAAACAACTCTTAGTCAATCGCCAACTACAATCGCTACTTCGCTATCGGCAAAAGACAATCAGAAAAAAAAGCTGAAACGTAAATCTAAAAAGAAAAAAAATAAAGAGACACCTCCTCAGGTAAATGTTGAATGGGTTATAGCAGGCAATATGAATTGGCAAGAATCCAGCCATCCTCCGCTTTTAAATGACTGCAGTTGGAGCAAACCTCACGATTCATCGAAGAATTTAAATGAAGATTCTTTAGTGACGACAAACGATCTCCCTAAAAAAGATAAAAAATCCGACCAGCCTTCAGAAAATGATACCCAGTTTATTGTTCCATCCCAGCCTTATAAAACCCGGCGATCTCCCAAGAAAAAACCTTGATTTCGCACACTATTGTAATTCTCCCATTTCATCCCCTAATTACTCAATTCATTCAGGCACCCCTTTCAGAGCTTCGTTTCGCGTCGTTTCTTTACATCAAATTGAACCTCATGCTTCCTGAAGCGCCTTTTGAATTAATCCTGCTCTTTTTCGGTATTACCGTTGTCGCTATCATTCTTTTATTTGCTGCATTGAAAAAAGTTTGTCGCACTACTGCCCTGCTGGTTTCCGCCGGGATGATTGCATGGTGCCTCCTGCAATCCATATTTGCGTACACCGGTTTTTACCGCGATTATCAATGCCTACCCCCAAATCTTTTAGTCGCTGGGGTTTTTCCCGCATTACTGATTATTGGAATTGTGCTGATCAATCCCGCCACCAGCAGAAGTTTATTGTTGATTCCACTCAGTCGACTAACCTGGATCCACAGCATTCGAATACCCGTAGAATTCGGTTTATTCTGGCTTTACACACAAAAGCTGGTTCCACAACTCATGACTTTTGAAGGATACAATTTCGATATCCTTGCAGGAATCAGCGCGCCATTGGTAGCTTATTTTGGAATTTATAAAAAGAATATTAGTCGCCGTTCATTGCTGATTTGGAATATCATCTCTCTTCTCTTACTAGTCAATATTATTTGTATTTCGATATTTTCGGCCCCTTTCCCCTTCCAGCAATTGGGTTCTGACCAACCTAATACCGCTATCTTTTATTTCCCATTTATACTATTGCCTACGGTAATTGTACCCATCGTATTGTTCGCGCATTTGGTTTCAATTGTAAATCTTTGTACAAATAAAAGGAAGATAATAAGTACCAAACAATCTTATAAATGTCCTGCATGATAAACGATTCTGAATTACTATTCTCAATCGTGTTCAAAAAACTACTACATTGAGTGAATGAAAATGGATACAGAGAAAGGTTTATCTCAATTGCAACAAGTCGCTAGCGCTATACATCCGCTAAACAGCGAAGAATGGGATTCATTCTCCGCTATCTGGCAGCCACTGGAATGCAAACGCAAAACGGTCCTTACCAGCATTGGGGAAACCGAGAAATATCTTTATTTTGTTGTAGACGGTATTCAACGCGTTTATTACACGGATGATAAGGATCGGGAGGCTACACTTGTATTTATGTATCCACCCTCCTTTGCCGGAGTATTGGATTCATTTTTATTACAAAAACAATCCCCTTATTTTTTTGAAACACTTACTCCCAGTGGTTTCCTTCGTACCAGCTTTCTACAATTGAATGGTTTGATGGATCAATATCCCGCTATAGAGAAACTGATCCGTAAAGGATTATCCAATGTAATTAAAGGGTTGCTGGAACGGCAGGTAGAATTGCAATGTTTTACCACCGAAGAAAAATTCAGGGCATTGTTGAAGAGAAGCCCCCATGTGTTGCAACTGATTCCACATAAATACCTCGCCAATTACCTCGGCATGGATGCCACCAATTTCAGCAAACTGCTGGGAACGGTCCGCATCTGAAAATCTTGGTATTTACCAAGAAAAATAATATGTGTAAGGCGGAGATTTGTATCAGAAAAACAAACATTATGACAATTTATCTCTGCAGTGAATTAATAGAAACCCTTCAACAACAAACCGAACAGCATATACAATTGGCAATAAGCCAATGGCAAAACAAACCAGCCGCGCCATTTAACAGTCAACCTCAGCCCGGTAGTTGGAGCGCAGCTCAATGCCTGGAGCATCTGAATATTTACGGACGCTATTATTTACCCGCCATTGAAAATGCAATTGCGAAAGTGATTAAAGTCCAGGGTAAACGTTCAAATATTTTTAAATCCGGATGGCTTGGCAATTATTTTACCAACCTGATGAAGCCAGCTGCAGATGGCTCACTCAAAAAAAAAATGAAAGCCCCCGCGAATGCCAGGCCCCAACCAGCATTAAATACAACCGCAGTTATCGCGGAATTCATCGATCAGCAGGAAAAATTATTACAGTTATTGGAGAAAGCGAAAAGCGTTGATCTCAATAAGGCCCGTGTACCAATATCAATCGCTAAGTTTATACGACTAAAGTTAGGAGATGTGTTTATGTTTTTGATCGCGCACAATCAGCGGCATATACTGCAAGCGGAAAGAGCGTTAAACCTGTGAGGTCTCTAAAGCTTCTTCAAGTTTCAAGGTATTCCAAGACCTCACAGGTTTGGACGTGCCGCTTTAAAACCTTTGAAGCCTATAACACTTTACAATTCCAAGTCTCCTATAGACTTCACAGGTTTATGTCTAAGCCCTGCGATCCTCTATTATTCGAGAACCAATTTCCTTTTCTGAAAAAATTTCTTCCAGGTATTTTTCTACCAAAGCAAACGTGTTGTATTGCCCGAATTCCTTAGCAAGATTAACTACATTCTGTTTATACGACTTATCCGTTTTAATTGTTTCAACCGATTTCCGGATCGCAGCCGGATTGGGTTTTTCCGTTTTGAGATTGATTCCTAATTTAAAGAATCCAACACGGGCGCATATCTCATTCTTTCCCTCATGAACACCGGCTACTACCATGGGCAACTTATTTTGAATAGCCAATAACACCCCACCATACCCGCCATTGGTGATATATACTTTACATAATGGCATTACATCATTAAACGGAATGAAATCTTCGATTATAAAGTTTTCCTGCGGATATCTCGCCCGAAGTTCCGCGGTACCATTCTTTCCTGTTGTAACAATCACCAGCGTATTACTGTTTTTAAACGCCTCTAGTGTGGGTACCAATATCTTCTCGTGATCCTTTTCCGCGGTTCCCTGGGTTACGAGTACCACGTTGTCGTAGCGCTTTGTTTTAATAATCGAATACAGCGTTCGTTGTTGCGCACTGTGTGGTAATAGTGGACCGATAAATTTTAAGCGGGGGTTCCAATCACTCCGCTCAAATTCAAACCCGGGAGTTCCACTTTGCCAGATCATATCCACAGAACGATTGATGATATCAAATAAATTACCCGCAGGCGCATCCACTCCATACTCTTTCAATAACTGCCTGTAAATTTTTTCTGGTTTTTTAAAAATCAGTTGATTTGCCATGAAACGGATCAACGAATTTTTAATTCCGCTGAATGGCTTTTTATCGGGCGTCAAACCCATACCCGAGGGCGGGAGATCTCTTGACGATTCGGTAACAGGTACGATGCCAGCTGCGATAACTGGTATATTCAGTCTCGCTTTCACTAAAGGCAATGCCAGGAATAAAATATCAGCAATCAGCAATTCAAAAGGAAATTCTTTGTGAATGGCTTCAAGATCCTCCAATACCTCAGGACTACGACGGATAAACAAATGCTCCAGGTCGAATTTTAATTTCGCGATCTGGCTTTTCGCCATTTCACGCTCCGTAAATGCATTTTGGAAATTTTCCGCGTTTAGTTGCGGATGTTTCACAAAGGGATAATGCCGGATCCCTAACCTTTCAATTTTTTGTTTGTAAATATCCTGCGTGTACCAACGTACGTCGTGACCAAGACTTTTTAAATGAACCGCGATGCCCGTTAAGGGATTAAAATGTCCATCAGCTGGGACATTGGCGATTAATATTTTTTTGGAAAGCATAAAGTTAAGTTTGAGATTGATTTCTGAGTAATCGAAAATTGTTGTTGTTTTTATTATTAATTTTTATGCATTTTAAATAAAATCGATAGTGACAACCATCCCCAAATTTGTGGATGCCGGATAATTCAACCAATCATCTCTCTACTCTTTACTCTTTACTCTCTACTTTCGTTTTAGCTAACTGATAAATATTTGATTCTGTAAAAAAACAACCATATAAAGAATAAGAAAAGGTTTTGCTTCATGAATTGCACTTTTCTTTACACCAATTGCGTCGATTCCCGGTTATTGGCGGGAAGACGGAAATAGTCCTACTAAATATTTTTCCCCGCTGAGGAAAAGGCTATTTGAATAATGGACTGACGGTCGGCGTCTGACCATTATTCAAAGTAATATACTGAGCGACTATCGTCAGACGGGGACCGTCAGTCGATAGTCGCTCGAAGCTCGCACCTCTCCGCGTTCCCGGCAAAAAATTATAGAGTTATTAAAAAAGGTCACGTTACGGCGTGACCTGTTCCACAGAAGTTGTGTATAGATATGATAAGTAAGAAGTAACTGTTTAAATTCCGGGTGCTGAGATATCAATCTCACATAAAATACCCTGCAACAATGACAGGTATCGAAGCGATACAAAGGAACACTGTCATTGAAAATATAATCCGCTCTTTCATTTTATTGTTTTTACTAATTATAAATAATGGTTGATAATTTATTTTATGCCAATAATAAACCTTCGGTAAGGTCGCCTTGTATTTTGTTCCACCGATTGGTGGACAGTACTTTTTCAGCGAGTTCCATCATGGCTTGAAAAACAAAACAGGGCGCATTGTACTTTATTGCTTGTAACCAGGCTACGATTTCCTCATCATTTATCCCGAGCAGCATCCATTTACTGGTAATCATCATTTCTTCGTTTGAAATAGTAGCCACTAATGTGCGCTCCATTCCACGGATCTCCTCGTCAGTATAATTTGCCCATAATAAAGGATTAATTTTCTCCTCTTCTTTATTCATATGATATAGATTGAAAGCGATGTACTCGTTAAATGCCTTGCTGATCGCCTCTCCTCCTTCCATTCTTCCCTCTTCGCTTCCGGCATTGTGATATACCGATACCAGGCTATTGATCCGACGAGTCATAAATTCATCCTTCTCATGTTCCCGATCGAATTCAGAAACAAGCTCGGTGTTGAATCGTCCGATCACCGGTAATATGAACTTATCTTCATGCGAGGCGTGCTCATAAAAAATATGTAAGGTCTGATCCAGTTTCTCCAATACTTCCACAGTTTCTTCGGTATTTGTAAAATCATTCAGTTGAAGACTTATGGCTGTGTCGTACAACATAGCGCGAAGGCCTTTGTGTATCTTTTTAAAAGTATTATACCGCTGTTTCATGATCAATCTATTTATACTCCAAATTTCATATTCTATAGTGCCCATGTCAATGAGAAGGTGAATGAACTGGAGAAAGAGGAAGGTGAGTTGGGGGAAGAAGCTATTAGCGTCTAGCTGTTAGCTATTAGCTGCATCTGTTATTAATCATCTCTTGTATAGTTATGAGACTTTTCTCAATATCAAGCATCTCGTTTGCATTAAATAAAAAACGGAGCCTTACGGGGCTCCGTTGTCAATTAAACAACTACGAACTGATATTCTTATGATGCCTGTCTGTAAACCATGCTATCGAGGACGATTTCAGTTATTTTATCGTGCTTAACTACACGCATTTTTGTTGGATAATAACCGCTTTGCTGAACTTTAGCGGGTTGAGGAATTGCCCTTTCAAAATTCGCAGTGTTCTTTAAAAACTCAAGGGTAATCATTGGTTCGTAAAAAACAACTTTGCTGTCGTAAGAACCATAGATAAATGTTTGAGTGAAGGGTTGTGGATTAGTAGGATTCAATTCAGGTGAAGTAAGATCTACATAATGTTTACCCATTGTTGGAATTGGATCGGCGCCCAGGTGATTAACGGGGATGTAATCTGCTGCCGGACTTGCATCCAATTTAGCAGGGTCAAGATAAGTTTCCCTTACTTCAGATTCCACAAGGTAGAAGTGCAAATCAAAATGCGGCTTGGTATAGATGTTAGCCGGTGGATGTCCTGCCGGGTTCCAATTTAACCAAACATGTTTGAATGGAGTTGCTGCGGCTTTGTTGTGAAATTTAACGACAAAGTTATTTTCATGATTATGGCCACCGCCGCTGCCATCATCACCAGGAACACTGTTCAATGCTGCATCAGTAATGCTGATCGCAATTCTTTCTGGATTGCCATCCTTAGTTAATTGAATCGAGGTCCAGGCCTTACCCTGAAATACCTGAACTTCCGGTCCCTTAAAAATGTTTTTGTCTGATTCTTTTTTGCATGACACTGCAAAAATTCCTGCTGCTAAAACGAAAAAAAGTTTCTTCATAAAAAAAGTTTCTGATTAATGATTTATTTTTCAAAATTGCATTAACAGAGAGCAAAAGGAAAGTATGTAAAGGATGAATTGTTATGAGTGTTGTATCAATTGCAACTAACAATACATCACAAATAAAAAAGCAAAACCTTACGGGGTTTTGCGCCATGGCTTGTGTCTCCACCAGCCATATCTTGTTTGTTCACTAACTAATATCCGTCCATAATTATTTTAACTCGTTCATCCATTTTTGTACAAATGCACGCGCTGTTTCAGTAACCTCTTCCGTGGCTGGTGTCTCCACCAGCCGCTGCTGTGTCTTCGACTCTAATATCCATCCATAATTACTTCAATTCCGACAACCATTTTTGTACAAAAACGCGGGCCGTTTCAGTTACTTCCTTCCCGGAACGAAAAGCCATTTTCCATTCCTGTGGCTTCCTTTCATAATCAGGATTTACAAATACTTTCTTATTATACTTCTCTTTCAATTCCGCGTTATAATCGACATCGGCCGTAACGTCGAGGAATTTTTGCAAGCGTAGCTTTACAATTTCTTTTGAGTCGGCCGGATACTCTTTTTCCCAGCGTTCGATATCCTTTTTGTATTGCACCGTCTTTTGTTCGTTTTCGCGAACATCACTCTCGGCCATTATCGCCCATAATTTATAATTGGGGTTCTGGTAATCTTTTAATTGCTTCTGCCCCTGGTCCAATACGGGCTTCATTGCTTTTTGCATGTCTGCCGGCATTTTCTTTATACTTTCTTCTGTCTCTTTGATCATTTTTTCTGTGCGGGCAATTTCCTCTTTTTGCACTTGTTCCTTGGTGCGCGGTGTTTTTAATTCCAGTTCGCGGGGTTTGGACTCTGTACGATAACTCTCATAGGCCTTTTTAAATTCGGCGCTATTGATATATTGCTTGGTATAAGAAAGCAGATCACGGGCCACCGCTTGCCGGTTATTGGTTGCTATCTTTTTAAAGTTCTTTGCTCCATAATACTGAAGGCCATTGTAGTAAAAGCTTTCCTTTATACTATTGATGCCTGAAGTTTTGTCCATACCAAGTTGCCGCCACACATCATCGGCCATTTTTCGTTCGATAGAAAAAGAAAATAAGAAAAGAGAAACTATCACCAGTACGAGCGCCAGGGCCGATACCCGGATAATGAGTACACATTGTTTTAACGAGAACTGCTTCATAAATAAGATTTATTGGTTAATGGTATTGTTCTGTTCGCAAAGATGTAAGGAACAGGTAGGCGGGGAAAGAGGGTTCTGTATGAATTGAGGGCTGGGTTGGATGAGTTGGTGGGAGCGCTAGCTGTTCGCTATTCGCTACTCGCTTTTCGCTTGTGCTCGTAAAAATTAAACTTCATTCTATCTGATAAATAATACATGTTTGTATTTTCCTTCTTGCGAATTGCGAATAGCGAACAGCGAAGAGCTTCTTCCTCATTTCCCCCAATTCATCCCCCCTTTTCTACAATTCATCCGCCCAAACTATTTATAACGGTATGAATTTGTATTTTTAAGCATGTACCGGCTCCTGATTACACTTTTATTTATTGCCTATAGCAGTTCTGCCAGTGCGCAGGATACCAAAAACTATTATTTTTCTCAATTAAATTCTACGAGTGGATTAACCTCAAATACCGTTCGCGCCGTACAACAAGACTCGATCGGATTTATCTGGACCCTAAATGGGAATACGCTGCAGCGTTACGATGGGCAACGTCTGCTAACTTTTCGTCACGAACCCAATGATCCGAATTCCTTACCGGTGGGTGTACTGCATACCCTTCGTATCGATACCAAAAATCGTCTCTGGATTATATACGGGTCTTTTCTGGTAGGTTATTTTGATGTAATCACTTTCCGTTTTCATAAGGTAAAGCTCAATGCTACCAAGGAACAATTGCACAAAGCTGGAGGCGGTGTCTTCACCGGCTCCAATGGGGATGTGATATTGCTCGCCATGAATAAGTTCATGATGACTTATAACGAGAAAGCCCGCGAATTCGACGAAAAATACAACCGGTTTCAGCTTCCAAAAGATATACTTCCATTAACCTTTGATGAAGGAAAATATGATCATAATTACTGGATCGGTTATGGAAACGGCGTTGTGAAATATAATGTCAAACAAAACACACTATCCTATCCCGGGCACAACACGGATAATGATCCCTATGTTGAGGCTGTTGCAGGCCATGAAACTGTTTTGCATTTTTATATCGATAAAAACAAAAAATGCTGGTTTTCCGGCTGGCCAGAAACCGGAGTATACATAAAATGTTATGACCCCGTAACTAAACAAACTACCGATTGGGATGAGCGTCTTGGTAATACAATGGGCGGGATGTATTTCTCACTGTATGGTTTTAGTGAATTGAGCGATGGTTCGTTTTGGGTTCATGGCGAGAATCTATTGGCCAAACTTAGATATGATGGTTCCCGGTTTGATCCTGTTCCAAACAATTTGCCCGGCGAAAACCGAATCCGGTTCGATAATGTTTACATGATGTATGAGGATCATGAAAAAAATGTATGGCTCCCCACCAACCTGGGACTATATCGATTCAATCCACCGGCTCAACTGGTGATGAGTGTTAAAAACAAAAGAGTTTATGATCAAAAAGATTATCCGCATGAAGTAACCGATATCTTCCAAACACGTGAAGGGGAGATTTTCGTTGCTACCTGGGGTGAAGGTGTTTTTAGCTACGACGCACAATTCAGACCCAGCAAGGTGGATCATATTTATAATTCTGCTAAAAAAATGGGGGAGACATTAACCTGGGCAATACATCAACATAAAAACGGCGACCTATGGCGAGCCCAGCAAGGAGGCCAGCTTTATGTTTGGCGGGCCGCTACTCATCGTACTGAAAAAATCATTGACCCGCATTTTGAAAACAGCACTATTCGTCAGATTTCGGAAGATAAAAAAGGCAATCTCTGGTTTGGTACACAGCGGGGTTATATAGTGAAATGGGAATATGCAACCAATAAATTCTCTCTCCAGCATAAATTGGAAAGTATTGTTTCCAGGATGTTAATCGATAGTTCGGATCAATTATGGGTCTGCACCCAGGCAAACGGCGTGATTAAAATCAATACGGAAACAGGTGCAATTATGCGTCGGTATGTTGAATCTGATACCCTCGGCGTGGGATTAAGATCCTCCGGCACAGCCGATGTCATTCAGTACAACGATACGACAATGATTATCCTGGCGGAAGGACTGAATTTTCTCAATACCAAAACAGACCGTTTTAAATATTTCACTACAGAAAATGGATTGCCCACCAGCAGTATTTCCAATATCATTAAAGATAAAAATGGATATATATGGATGTCATCAGAGTCGGGTCTCTTTAGTTATTATCTTCCCAAGAGAAAACTGAGCATATATACTTACGCTGATGGGGTCTCCAGTAATTTTTGCAATGTCGCTTCTTCAGCGATGTTATACGACGGCTCAATCGTGTTTGGTACTTCACACGATGTGATGATTTTTTCTCCGGAAGAGCTTACAATAACAAATTATTCCGTGCCGAAAGTTGAAATCGCCGGAATCCATCTGATGAACAAAAGGCTGAATCTCGACTCCCTCCGAAAGTTAAAAACCATTGAATTAGGCCATCATCAGAATTCATTGACCGTTGAACTCACAACACTCACTTATCAAAATACATATGGCATTTATTATAGAATGGAGAATTTAGAAAAAGAATGGCTGTTAACGGATGATTCAAGGCAGGTAACTTATAATTACCTGCCTCCCGGAGATTATACCCTTAAAGTGGCCTGCAAGGATGAAAATGGAAAAATGGGTGAAATTTCGGAAATCTGGTTCCATATAAAACCTCCATTCTGGAAAACCTGGTGGTTCTATAGTTTGCTTGTATTATTCATAATAACCATCCTGATGTTATTTGACAAGCAACGCTTGCAACGAATCCATAAAGAGCAGGAAATGAGGTCTTCCATTGCCGGAAACCTGCATGAAGAAGTAAATACCGTGCTTCAGAATATCAGTGTACTGAGTGAAATAGCCAGGATCAAGGCAGATACCCAACCAGAACAATCCAAAGAATATATTTATGAGATCCAGCAAAAAAGCAGGAACATGGTTGTTGCCATGAATGATGTACTCTGGAGCATCAATCCATCGAATGACAGCATGGAAAAAACGATTGAACGAATTCACGAAGTAGCGGATGCGCTGCAACATAAACATTCCACATCGATCACCATCCAAACAGATAAAAAGGTAAATGACCTATATCTTTCGATGCGGGTCCGGCATGAATTTATTCTCATATACAAGTTGTCGATGATAACGTTGGTGGAAGTTTTGGGGGCGCCTCAAACAACAGTTCAATTGGATTATGTTCGGGGAAAACTACATATGCAGATTTTTTCGCTGCAACTTCAATTACCGAAAAATAACAATATTGTTACCAAATATCTGAACGATATAAGAACCCGTGGGTCCCATATCCCCGGAGCCATAATTGGTATCCAATCCGATGAAAAGGGGACATGGATCAATTTCGAGGTAAATGCCTGAGCCTGCTACCACAAAGTAGTACACAATTCATACGGGGTTTTGCCCAATTCATACTGCCCTGACCCAGCCCATACAGCTAACAGGCAGAACCTTAGGGCTTTTTTATAACTTTAATATTATGGCATTGAAACGATACAGCAGTAAGGAAACCCAGATATTTATCCTGGTGATGGGGCCGTATATTTTAATCCTGAATCTGCTCGTATTCGGTACCTGTATTTTCAGTTCGTTTTCTCACTTCATAGTAAATTTTTTATTTAGCGCTTTTTATATCTTCCTGATATATTTTGGGTTCGGATTGGTTGCTCTATTTATACGAAATCGAATTCCAGCAGCGGGAGACCTGTTCAGGCGAATCCTTGTAATGTTACCGGTTTTTTACCTGATGAATGTGGCAACTGTTGGTGGTTTATATTTTTGTTATAACCATATAAATATCTTCGATTGCCAGCCAAAACCGGGGATGTTTTTTTGGACCATTGTTTTTGCATGCATCATGAGTACGGTGATCACTTTTATGAATGAGGGCATGGCTAACTGGGAAGCATGGAAAGCATCCATTACAGAAACCGAAAAACTCAAAAACTCTTATCATCGCAGCAGGCTACTTGGATTAAAAGGTCAGATCAATCCGCATTTTCTTTTCAATTGTTTCAACACGCTGTCCGGGCTAATCCAGGAAGATGAAGAAAAAGCGGAAAAATTCCTCGATGAAATGACCAAAGTGCATCGCTACCTCTTACGCAGCGAGGATGAGTTGTTGGTACCAGTAAGCGATGAGATCCGATTTTCTCAATCTTATCTTTATCTTATACGTGAACGATTTGGTACAGCTATAGAGGCTACTATAAAAATTGCCGACGATGTGTGGAATCGTAAGATGCCTCCGCTGAGTATGCAGGTTGTTCTGGAAAATATCATCTATACTAATGCAGTAAGTAAGAAAGATCCTTTGCGGATTGAAGTGATATGCAATGGCGACTCTGAACTCCGCGTCCGCCACAGCTTGCATGAAAAAACTATTGTTCAAAACCTGGATATGGATGAAGGTTTGGACAACCTCCTGAATAAATATCGCTTGCTGCATCCGGCCGGCATTCGAATTCACGAAAGCATCAACGAGCGGACAATTGTTTTGCCCTTGCTTAACGAAAAGGAGGTACCCCTATGAAATTAGCACCCGTACCAAAAATATATGTTTATGGATGGTGGTTCTCCATGCCCTTCATTACATTTATTCTTTGCTATATAATGTTTGGAGAGCGCTTGTTCAACGAATGGCGCCCCTGGGTATACAGCTATCCCCTCATTTACGCATTGGGATTTGTTTCCTGGCGCTTACACGCTATTTACGATTACGAACTACGTAAAAAATTACCCGGACTTGAGCAAACCAGCAAGAGGGTGATTTATAAATTAGCAGTGAACCTGTTAATTATGACCCCTTCGATATTGGTGATTTTTTTTGTGTTCCACTATTTCAGGGTTGCGGGGTACCAGATTGGCGAGGGAGATCTTAAAAAAGGCTATCTCGTTGGATTAAGTATCAATATTATTTTTGAAACCTTATGGGAGGTTATTTATATAATCGATAAATACAAAGAATCGGTAGCGGAAAAAGAAACGCTTAAGCAGATGAATCTTGAACAGGAATTCGATAACCTGAAACAAAAAGTAAATCCACATTTTCTATTCAATTGTTTTAATACGCTTTCCTCTCTGATCAGTGAGGATAAGGAAAAAGCGGAGAAATTTCTTGATGAACTGAGTAAAGTATATCGTTACCTTCTGCGTAGTAATGAAGATGGAATGAGCACGCTTGAAAACGAATTAAAATTCATTCAGAGTTATTTTCAACTTCTGAAAACGAGATATGGAGATGGGTTGAAAATGCATATCCAAATCGATAAACGATGCTTCTCCTATCTGCTTCCCTCATTAAGTCTTCAACTCTTAGTTGAAAACGCTGTCAAGCACAATGTGGTAAGCAAAAACAACCCGTTATCGATCGAAATTTTTACCACGGCGGCCAACCAACTCGTGGTTAATAATAACATACACCGTAAGCAACAGAAGGAAAAATCTACTAAAATTGGATTAGGGAATATTAAAGCGAAATATGAATTATTGGACCAGGCAGGATTCCAGGTGGTGGAAGGAGAACGGAATTTTATGGTAGTGCTGCCATTGGTATGGAATCAATTGGCTATTAAAGAAAATATAGAAATGAAATCTGGATCGCCGAACAACCCGGTGATTTGAAAGAGAACATAGGAACTGGGCAAAAAGAGAAGTGGATAAGTAAAGAATTAAAGAAGTAAAGAATCAGGAAAAAAGTTAAATTAAATAAATATACAATTGAAGTTCCCTTATTGAATCCTTAAATACTATGTATATGAAAATTTTAATCGTCGAAGACGAAGAACTGGCAGTAAAAAAGATCAAAAAACTTTTAAGTACAGTTGCGCCGGTTTCCGAAGTGGTGGGTGAGGCCGACAGCATTGCAGCTTCCGTTGCCTGGTTGCAATCGAATCCCGCTCCCGACCTGATATTGATGGATATTGAACTGGCCGACGGACAAAGCTTTGAAATCTTTAATCTCACGGAGGTGAAGAGTCCTGTTATATTTACTACCAGTTACGATGAATATGCACTCAAGGCTTTTAAGGTGAACAGTATCGACTATCTTTTAAAACCCGTTCAAAAAGAAGATCTGGAAATTGCATTGAAAAAATTCAACGCGTTGAAAAAAGATGAAGGTGTTTCTGGTTCCGCTATCAATATGGAAAGCCTGGTAAAAGAGTTACAGCAAAAATTACAACCCAAAGAATACCGGAAACGTTTTTTGGTAAAGAATGCGCAGAAACTGGTAAGCGTTGAAGTGGATGATATTGCTTATTACTACAGCGATGGCCGGTTAAATTTCTTCAAAACGATCGACAATAAAAAATTTGTAGTGGATTATACGATGGACGAGCTGGAAGATATGCTTGATCCGGAGAAATATTTCCGCATCAGTCGTTCCTTTTATGTTTCCGTGAACAGTATTGATAAGATCGATGATTATTTCGGAAACCGGCTGATCCTGCAATTGAAACCCATTGTTGATAAAGAAGCGTTGGTAAGCAGGGAAAAAGTGACGGATTTTAAGAAGTGGATGGGCAAGTGATGACGAATTTGCGAATGGCGGATGGCGAATGCCTGAGTAAGTAACCTTCATCATAAAATGAAACTCTCCGAATATCGGAGAGTTTTTATTTTATAGTAGTTCCCGAATTAAAGCATTCGCCATCCGCCATTCGCAAATCCGCCATTTCTAATTTTAAATTCACTCTCATTCTTTAGCAGTTAGTCAAACTTTTTACCTATATTCGAATCAATAGGTTGCTTGTCCTAAATGGATCAGTAACCTTTTTGCTTTAAAACTAACTGCTATGACGGTGGAAGAACTTTTGGCTGGGTATGTCCCGCAAAATGCGGGATCACTCACCTGGGATGAAATGATGGCCCCGGACACCATCCGTGACCCGTATCGCGCATTGTTCGAGTCCATCGGGCAATTCACCGCCGAGAATCTACAGCATAAAGATGTGCAGGCCAGTGAACTCTTCATGAACCAGGGTATCACGTTCACCGTTTATAGTGATGATGCCGGCATAGAACGCATTTTTCCTTTCGACATTCTCCCACGCATTATTACGGGTAAGGAATGGGAACATATTGAAGCCGGAATAAAGCAGCGACTCAAGGCACTCAATCATTTTTTAAAGGATGTTTATCACGAACAGCAGATCATCAAAGAAGGGGTGATTCCGGCATGGCTGGTAGCTTCCTGCCCGCATTTTACGAGAGAAGTATTTGGCATCGATGTACCTTATGATATTTACGTGCATATATCCGGCATCGACCTGATACGAGGTGAAGATGGGCGATTTTATGTATTGGAAGATAACCTGCGCACTCCGTCCGGCGTATCGTATATGCTCGAGAACAGGGAAGTAACCAAGCGGCTTTTCTCCGACCAACTTTCCGCCAATAATGTGCGGATGGTAAATAATTATCCGTTATTGCTTCACTCCAATTTGTTGGCTTTATCACCACGACCTGTCAGTAATCCAACCGCGGTAATTCTTACACCCGGCATTTTTAATTCGGCTTATTATGAGCATACTTTTCTTGCCCGGCAAATGGGAATACCGCTGGTAGAAGGAAGGGACCTGGTAGTTAGTAATCATAAGGTGTATATGAAGACAACGCACGGTCTCGACCAGGTTGATGTAATCTATCGCCGGATTGATGATGAATACCTGGACCCGTTGACTTTCCGACCTGATAGCGCATTGGGCGTACCTGGATTGATCGGAGCTTACCGCCGGGGTTCTGTTGCCATTGCAAACGCCGTGGGTAACGGAGTTGCCGACGATAAAGCGGTATATGCATATGTTCCGGCAATGATAAGATACTACCTGAACGAAGAACCCATATTACCGAATGTTCCTACCTATCACCTCAATGATACCGGATCAATGGAATATGTATTTAATAATATCCAGAATATGGTGATTAAGCGCACCAACCAGTCGGGTGGTTATGGAATGCTGATGGGGAATAGTGCTGAAGAAGAGGAGATCAATAATTTTAAAGTGCAGGTAAAGGAAAACCCAAGAGAATTCATTGCGCAACCAATCATCAATTTATCTACCGTTCCTTGTTTTATAGATGGAAAATTTCAACCCCGTCATGTAGATCTTCGTCCATATGCACTTTGCGGACCATCGGGTATTGAAATTGTTCCGGGTGGATTAACAAGAGTAGCGCTTCGCGAAGGATCACTGGTGGTGAATTCGTCGCAGGGAGGAGGAAGCAAGGATACTTGGGTGGTTGATCTTTGACATGAAGAATGTTGAATTAAGAATGATGAATGAAAAAGTCGAAGAAATGTAAAATATAAAATGTAGAATGTAAAATGTAAAAGGAAATGAAGAATTAAGAATGAAAAAGGGGTGACCCGAAAGGA
>Ga0190274_10000653_pt1 | contig 20269 bp, 20 predicted proteins | sample Popmic531T_FD_133002 | JGI IMG/M metagenome (GOLD analysis project Ga0190274, IMG submission 133002) | Populus adjacent soil microbial communities from riparian zone of Yellowstone River, Montana, USA - 531 T | ecosystem: Environmental > Terrestrial > Soil > Riparian zone | place: USA: Montana... | reverse complement strand
TCGAGGCCGGCGCGGAGCTGCACGTCCGCGATCGCAAATATGACGCCCCGCCCTGGGGCTGGGCGACGACGGCGATCACCGTGACGAATAATCCGAAATGCCGCGAGGTCGCCGATTGGCTGGCCGGCCTTTCCGCGGCCGACCCCTGACCGCTTTGCTCGGCTAGCCGGCGCTCCGCCGCTCCCGGTTGCGCAGGATGCCGGTGAGTCCGTCGAGCGAATAAGGCTTTTTCAGCAGCTCGAAGCCGTGGCTGCCTTCCTCGGCGAGGACGTGGCTGTAGCCGCTGGTCAGAACCACCGGCAGGTCCGGCCAGCGCCTCCTGATCTCCTTGGCCAGCTCGACGCCGTTGGCGCCGGGCATGACCACGTCGGTGAAGACCAGGTCGAACAGGCCGGGGTCGGCCTCGATCATCCCGAGCGCGCTCGCGGCGTCCCTGGCCCAGCGCACCTCCTGGCCCAGTTCCTTCAGCAGGGTGCTCGCGAACTCGCCCACCTGCTCATTGTCCTCGACCAGCAGGATTCGGTTCGAGCCAAAAGCGGCGTTGTCCACCGCCTCGCTTTCCGCGGCCGGCGCCGCCTTCGCCGCGACCTGCGGCAAATAGAGGGTGAAGGTGGTTCCCTCGCCGATCCGGCTCGCCACCTCGATCTCGCCGCCCGACTGCTTGGCGAAGCCGTAGACCTGGCTGAGGCCGAGGCCGGTGCCCTTGCCCGCCTCCTTGGTGGTGAAGAAGGGCTCGAAGATCCGGTCGACCGTGGCGGAATCCATCCCGGTGCCGCTGTCGGCGATGGCGATGGCGACCAGGGGACCGCCGTCGGCCGCCCCGTTGGCCGTCCGTTCCGCGGCGCGCGCGGTGATGTCCAGACTGCCGCCGTTGGGCATCGCGTCGCGGGCGTTGATCGCGATGTTGAGGATCGCCGTCTCGAACTGGCTGGGATCGGCGTCCACCGCGCCGATATCCTCGGCCACGTCGAAGCCGATCCGGATCGGCGAGCCGACCAGCGAGCCGATGATCTGCTTCAGCCGGTCGATCCTCTCCTTCACGTCGAAGACCTCGCGCTGCAGCGGCTGGCGGCGGGCGAAGGCGAGCAACTGCCCGGTCAGCTTGGCGGCGCGATCGGCGGTGTCGGAGATGGCGTCGAGATAGCGGATGCGCTTCTCCTCGCCGAGCTCGGGCCGCCGCAGCAGGTCGACCGAGGAGCGGATCACGGTGAGGAGGTTGTTGAAATCGTGGGCGACTCCGCCGGTCAGCCGGCCCACCGCCTCCAGCTTCTGCGCCTGGGCGAGCGCCTCGCGGGCGCTGTCCAGCTCCTCCTGCGCGCGCTTCTTGTCGGTGATGTCGCGGGTGATCTTGGCGAAGCCGATCAGCCGGCGGTTCTCGTCGCGGATCGGGTCGAGGACGACGCTGGCCCAGAAGCGCGACCCGTCCTTGCGGCAGCGCCAGCCTTCCTTCTCATATTTGCCCTCGCGCATCGCCGTCGCCAGCGCCCGCGCCGGCTCGCCGCTGCGGCGGTCCTCCTCGGTGTAGAAGCGCGAGAAATGCTGGCCGATGATCTCGCTTTCCCGATAGCCCTTGATCCGCTCGGCGCCGGCGTTCCAGTTGGTCACCCGCCCGTCGAGGTCGAGCATGTAGATCGCATAATCGTGGACGCCCTGGACGAGCATCCGGAAACTCTGCTCGCTCCGGTAGAGCGCCTGCTGCGCCTCGCGGCTCTCGGTCACGTCGCGGGTGATCTTGGCGAAGCCGATCAGGTCGCCGTCCTCGTCGATCACCGGATCGATGACGACGCTGCACCAGAAGCGGGTGCCGTCCTTGCGCACCCGCCAGCCCTCGGCCTCGAACTTGCCCTCCTCGGCGGCGGTGCGAAGCGCCCGTTCCGGGACTCCGGCGGCGCGGTCCTCGTCGGTATAGAAACGCGAGAAATGCTGGCCGATGATCTCGTCGGCCCTGTAGCCCTTGAAGCGCTGGGCGCCGGCGTTCCAGCTGGCGACATGGCCCTCCGCGTCGAGCAGGTAGATGGCATAATCCCTGACCGCGTCGACGAGCAGCTGGAAGCGCCGGTCGCCGGTCACGTTCCGCAGCGATTTTCCCTTTGCGGGCTGAGCCTTAGCCATGGGCGGGATGCTTATCGCCCGATGTCGCCCAAGGCGAGTCGTTTGGGAAGGGATGGCGGCGCAAGCCGGCGGGCCCGCCTGAATTCCGGTTTTCCAACAGCCCCCTTCCTTCTCCCCGCGACGCGCACCGGGCGCGAAACGATAGAAGGCGCGACTCCGCCAATAAGTTCCCTCGGCCCGCCGCGGTTCGTCGCCACGGCCGATTGGAAAGCGGCCGCGCTTTCTGATAGCGGCTGGCCATGCCGACGGCGTCCGCCACCTCCGCCCGCGAGATCCTGACCGGCCTTCACGACGTGATGGCCTCGAAGCTCGGCGCTCAGGCGAAGCTGAACAAGGTCGTCAGGATCATCGCCGAGGCGATGGCGAGCGAGGTCTGCTCGATCTATCTGCTTCGCGACGGCGTGCTCGAATTGTTCGCCACGGTCGGCCTCAACCAGGAGGCGGTGCACGTCACCAAGCTCGCTTTGGGCGAGGGCCTGGTCGGAACGATCGCCAAGGAGGCGGCGATCCTCAACCTCGACGAGGCCGCCTCGCATCCCGAATTCGCCTATCGGCCGGAGACCGGCGAGGAGCTGTTCCACAGCTTCGCCGGCGTCCCGATCGTCCGCAAGGAGCGGGCGATCGGCGTGCTCGCCGTCCAGCATGCCGATCCGCGCGGCTATGACGAGCTCGAGATCGAGGCGCTTCAGACGGTCGGAATGGTGCTTTCCGAGCTGATCGCCAATGCCGGCCTCGCCGACAAGGCGAGCGCCGCCGGCGAGCACCGGATCGACGGCACCCAGCGGCTGACCGGGCTCAGGCTCGTCACCGGAATGGCCAAGGGCCATGCCGTCTACCACCAGCCGCGGATCCTGATCGAGCATACCGTCGCCGACGATATCGAGGCCGAGCGCCGCCGGGTCTATTCCGCCTTCTCGAAGATGCGCGAGCAGATCGACGCGATGATGGGCCAGGCCGAGTTCGGCAATATCGGCGAGCATCAGGAGGTGCTCGAGACCTACAAGATGTTCGCCTATGACGAGGGCTGGTCGCGGCGGATCAACGAGGCGATCGATTCCGGCCTCACCGCCGAGGCGGCGATCGAGCGGGTCCGCCAGCGCATGCAGCAGCGCATGCGCCAGATCGACGACCCGTTGCTCCAGGAGCGGATGCACGACCTCGACGATCTGTCGAACCGGCTGCTTCGAATCGTCTCCGGCCAGCTCGGCACCGCCGCCCAGGCCGGCATGGCCTCCGACGCGATCCTGATCGCCCGCAACCTCGGCCCGGCCGAATTGCTCGAATATGACCGGCGCAAGCTGAAGGGGGTGATCGTCGAGGAAGGCTCGCTGACCGCCCATGTCACCATCGTCGCCCGGGCGATGGGCGTGCCGATGATCGGCCGGATCGCCAATGTCCGCCGGGCGATCTCGGAGGGCGACCTGGTCCTGCTCGACGGCTCCGAGGCGGCCGCCATCGCCCGGCCGACGCCGGCGATCGAGGAGGCGTTCGACACCCAGCTCGCCGTCACCCAGAAGCGCCGCGCCGAATATGCGGCGGTCAAGGACAAGCCGGCGGTGACCAGGGACGGCGTTCGAATGTCGGTGATGGTCAATGCCGGCCTTCGCGACGACGTCGCCGCGCTCGCCGCGACCGGCGCCGACGGCATCGGCCTGTTCCGCACCGAATTCCAGTTCCTGGTCTCGGCCACCCTGCCCCGCCGCGAGAGCCAGCAGCGGCTCTACCGGTCCGTGCTCGACGCCGCCGGCAAGAAGCCGGTCATCTTCCGGACCGTCGACGTCGGCGGCGACAAGAGCCTGCCCTATCTCAACGCCGCGCCGGAAAATGAGGAGAATCCGGCGATGGGCTGGCGGGCGCTGCGCCTCGCCCTCGATCGCGACACCCTGATGAAGGCGCAGGCTCGCGCCTTGCTCGAAGCCGCCGCCGGCCGCGAGCTTCAGGTCATGTTCCCGATGGTCTCCGAGCCCTGGGAATTCGACGAGGCCCGCGCCCTGGTCGAGGAGCAGAAGGCCTGGCTCGCCGGCCGCAAGAAGCAGCTGCCGATCCGGATTCGCTACGGCTGCATGCTCGAAGTGCCCTCGCTCGCCGAGATGCTCGACGTGCTTCTGCCGCAGATCGACTTCATCTCGGTCGGGACCAACGACCTCACCCAGTTCCTGTTCGCCGCCGACCGCTCCAATCCGCGCCTCGCCGAGCGCTACGACTGGCTGTCGCCGGCGATCCTTCGCTTCCTTCGCCGGGTCGTCCGCGCCGCCGACAAATATGACGTGCCCCTGGGCGTCTGCGGCGAGATGGGCGGCCGCACCCTCGAGGCGATGGCGCTGATCGGCATCGGCGTCCGCCGCCTCTCGATCACGCCGGTCGCGGTCGGCCCGATCAAGGCGATGATCCGCTCGCTCGACGCCGGCGCCGCCACCGCCGCGCTCGACCGCCTGCTCAGGCAGCCGCCGCCCGATTTTCGCGCCACCCTCGCCCGCTGGGCGGAAAAGCACGGCGTGACGATGGCCTGACTCGCCTCGCTCGGTTGACAGCGGCGGCGCGCTGGCGTTGAACGCCCGTCATGAGCGAGCATGAGGATGGCGAGCCCGGCGCCCTGACGACCGGCGAGCAGCTGAAGCGGGCGCGCGAGGCCAAGGGCCTCAGCCTCGACGACGTCGCCAGCCAGACCCGGATTCCGATCCGCCACCTGCAGAATATCGAGCGCGAGGATTGGGACGCCTTGCCGGCGCCCACCTACGCGGTCGGCTTCGCCCGCAACTATGCCAATGCGGTCGGCCTCGACGGCGCCGCGCTCGCGGTCGAGTTGCGCGAGCGCCTCGGCGGCGCGGTCCGCAGCCGCGCCCCGGCCCCCGAATATTACGAGCCCGCCGATCCGTCGCGGGTGCCGCCGCGCGGCCTCGTGCTCGGCGCATTGCTCTTCGCCGCCCTTTTGGCCGCCGTCTATTTCTTCTGGTTCAGCAGCTGGGCCACCGACCAGGGCGCCGAGCCCGAGCCGACGGTCGCCGAAGCCCCGGCCGCCGCGCCCGCCCGGGGGCCGGCGCAGCAGCCGCTCCAGCCGCGGGCAGCGGCCGGCCAGCCGGTCGTCCTCGCCGCCACCGGCGAGGTCTGGCTCCGGATCACCGACGCCGAGGGCGGCGGCCAGCTTTTCTCCGGAATGCTCACCGCCGGCCAGACCTTCGCCGTGCCCGCCGCCGCCCGGCGCCCGGTGATCCGCACCGGCCGGCCGCAAATGCTTCGCGCCTCGGTCGGCGGCCGCGACCTCGGCCCGCTCGAGCCCGAGGAGCGGACGATCGACAATGTCAGCCTGCTCCCCCAGGACCTCGCCACCCGCGCCCAGACGACCCCGGCGCCGCCCGCCGCTGCGCCGCCAGTCACGACGGCTCCGCCGCCCGGACGCTAGATTGCTATCACTTTATGATTGCATTTTTTCCTAGTCTCCGGTAAGAAGGCGGCGATGAACCGCAAGCAGACGCGAACGCTGGCGGCCGTGTTCGCGGATCCGGTTTCCGGCACGATTGCCTGGACGGCGATTGAAAGCCTGCTGCTGGCGGTGGGATGCGAGGTGGTCGAAGGGCGAGGATCGCGCGTGCGGTTCGTCAAGGACGGCTTGGTCGAAACCTTCCCTCGTCCCCATCCCGCCAAGGAAGCGAAGAAATATCAGGTGAGGGCGGCCCGAGACCATCTCGAACGCCGCGGAGTGAAGCCATGAGCAATGTTCTCCGGCACAAGGGCTATTCGGCCCGGATCGAGTTCGACGCCGAGGACCGGATTTTCTTCGGCCGCATTGCCGGAATCGCGGACGGGGTCGGTTTCCATGCCGACACGGTCGACGGCCTCGTCGCCGCATTCGAGGAGGCGGTGGAGGATTATCTCGAAACCTGTGAGAAGGTCGGCAAGCAGCCGCAGCGGCCTTATTCCGGCAAGCTCATGCTTCGGGTCGATCCCAACGTTCACGCCAAGGCGGCGCTTGCCGCGAAGCTCGCCGGCAAGAGCCTCAACCAGTTCGGCGAAGAGGCGTTGCGGGCGGCCTCGGAACGCGCCGCCGGATAGCGCCTGTCGTTAACGCGGTCTCTTTCCGTCGCTTAAGGCTGGCGACAGCCGCGATCCTCCAATATCATAGGGCCAAGCGGGCTCTTCTCGGGGGAATATCATGCGTTTTCATCTTCTTGGCCTGATTCTCATGGCGTCGGCGGCGGCGCCCGCTCTGGCTCAGGAGCGGCCGGCCTCGATCGACCGCCGGATCGAGCGGATCGAGCAGCAGCTGCGCGCCGTCCAGCGCCGGGTCTTCCCGGACGGCAACGCCCAGTTCGTCGAGCCCGAGATCGCCGACCGGCCGCCCGCGGGTCCGGGCGGCAACCTCTCCGGCGACGCTTTGACCAGCCTCACCGCGCGGGTCGACGCGCTCGAGGCGCAGCTTCGCGGGCTCACCGGCCAGATCGAGGAGAACGGCTTCCGCACCCGTCAGGTCGAGCAGCAGCTGGCCCAGCTGCGCGCCGACCTGACGTCCCGGCTCGACCGGCTCGAACCCGCCGTCCGGCCGCCGGAGACTCGCCCCGAGCCCGAGCCCGAGGCGGAGCCGGCCCCGAGCCGGCCGGGCGCCGCCGAGGGCACGCTGACGGCGGGCGTCGATTCGGCCGAGGAAGCCTATAATGCCGGCTTCCGCCTCTGGGAGGGCCGCCGCTACGAGGAGGCGCAGGCGGCGCTCGATTCGGCCGCCACCCGCTATCCCAACAGCCGCTGGACCAGCTGGATGCGCAACCTTCAGGGCCGCGCCTATCTCGACGACAACAAGCCGGCGACCGCCGCCCGGATCCTGCTCGCCAATTATCAGGACAATCCGCAGGGCGAGCGCGCCGCCGACAGCCTGCTCTACCTCAGCCAGGCGCTGACCCGCCTCAACCGGCGCAGCGAGGCCTGCCGGGTGCTCGACGAGCTCGCCCGGGTCTATCCGAACATGCGCGCCCAGGTCCGAAGCCAGCTTCCCCGCGCCCGCGCGGACGCCCGCTGCGAGGGGTGATCGGGCGGCCTTACCGCCTTCGGCTGAGCCTCAACTCCAATTAAGCTCTCGTACATCTATTGTACGTGTTGTACATGTTGTACATGTTGTACGAAATATGAGGAGTGCCGCCATGGATGTCGAGGCAAACCACCGGTGGGGAACCGTGCCCGCCATCGATGCGAGCACTGCTCGTCAAACGTTCCGCGACGTCGTCGACGGAGCAGCGGGCCGTGGACAGCGACTGATCATCACGCGCAACGGTCGACCCGTTGCCGCAATGGTTTCGCTCTACGATCTCGACCTGCTGATGAGGCGGGAGTCGAGCCTCGATGAACGGCTTCAAGCTTCGGCGCCATTGGCAGTCGCCGACGTCGGGAGCGCGGTCGATTTCGATGATTTCGTGGCTGAGTCGCGCGAGCGGAGGAAAGCGAAGCAGGCAAGCAATCGAAAGGTGCGGGCGCCCGCCCTGGAGTTGGCGCCGCCGTCGACAATCGGGTCCGGCAGGTTGCTGCGGGATGCGGCAGTCAACGTGAGCCTCCAGGCCATGGCCGATTTTCTCACTGAAAGAGTTGCTGAGATCGCCTCGGAGGCACTTATTACTGAAGTAAAGGAAAGAATTGAGCGTCCTAAGCCTATAGAAGAGGGCGATGAGGTGAGAATCAAAGAAGATTTTATTGAAACTGTTCGTACGTCGGCTATGCTGGATTGCGAACAGTCGGAGGACGTGCTTGCCCCGGGAGGAGGCGTATCCGATAAGGCTGCTTATGTCCTGCGCCGAAATTCGGCCGCAGGCTGATTCGACACCGCACCGTCTGAAAACGGAGCTTAATCTCGGTTAGCGCGTTCAGCGGGCGACGAGGCACAGGGATTGCGTGCGATGGTCGCTTATCCGGCGAAGGTGGAGCGCGAAGGCGAGGCGGTCATGCTGACCCTGCCCGACGTCCCCGAATTCGTGCTCGTCGCGCGCGGGCCGGATGAGGCGCTGGAGCGGGCGCCCGCCCTCCTTTACAACATCCTCGACGCCTATCGCGCCCGCCGTCTTTCGCTTCCGCGCGCCTCGCGGATCAGGGGCGCGCCGCTGATCACCCCCAAGCGCGACTGCATGGCGCTGGCCGACTAGCGGCGGACGCAGCGCCGCCCGCGCCCCGCCGGATCGGCGCTCGATCCGCGGTCCCGGTCGCTGCACACTCCCGATCCTCTGCCGCGCCCGGCCGGATCGGCGCCGGCGCCGCCGTCCGAATCGCTGACGCCGCTGCGCGGCCGTCCACCACCCGCGGGATCGGCATTGGCGCCGCTGTCGCTGTCGCTCTCCCCGGTCGGACAGCGGCCGCGCCCGGCGGGGTCGCTATTGGTGCCGCCGTCGCTGTCGGTGCAGCCGGTGCGCTCCCGGCCGTAACCCGCCGGATCGGTGGGATCGCCGTCGCTCTCGCCGGTCCGGCCGCGGCCCCGGCCCGCCGCGTCGGCCTTGACGCCGCTGTCGCTGTCGGTGGCCTGCGCCCGGGCCTTGCCGGCCACCAAAGCGAGCGCGCCGAGCGTCGCGCCGCCGCCGGCGACTCGGGCCAGGAACGAGCGCCGGCTGAGCCTGCGCCTGTCGTTCATGCCGGATTAGCGGCAGCGATGTCCGCGGCCGGCCGGGTCTCCGTAAGCGCCCGTGTCGGAATCGCTGCAGCGGGGATTGCCGCGGCCGTAATTGGGCGCGTCCGAGAATCGGCCGCTGTCGCTGTCGGTCACGCCGGTATAGCGCCGGCCGCCGCAGCTTCGGCCGCGGCCGCCCGGATCGGCGTTGGGGCCGCTGTCGGAATCGCTGCATCGGCGGGTGCCGCGGCCGTCGCCGGCCGGGTCGCGATTGGGGCCGCGATCGGAATCGGTGAGGCCCGAGCGACTGGAGCCGCCGCCGCAGCTGCGGCCGTTGCCGCCCGGATCCGCGTTGGGGCCGCTGTCGGAATCGGAGCAGCCGCTGGTCCGGTTGCAGCTGCGCCCGCGCCCGCCGGGATCGGAATTGGGTCCGCTGTCGGAATCGCTGCAGCCCTGCAACGCCTGGGCGTCGCTGCTGACCATGACCATCGCGCCGCCGGCGACGACGCCGCCCGCCACTCGTGTCAGGAACGAACGTCGATTGAGCTTGCGCGTCGGCTTCATGACTCTCCCCTTCGCAATCACAGCCTCTTGCGGGCGCCGATCCTTTGCAGCCGTCGGCGGCTCCGCGTGAGCCATGCCTAACACGAACGTTTCGGCGACGCGAGAGTGGTTTTTCGCGCCGCCGCTTCGGATTCTCCCGCGCACCGGCTAAGCCTCGGCCATGGTGCCGCCCCCGCCCGAGCCCGAGCTGGTCGACCGCTTCCGCCGCGACCTCGAGGCGCTGACCGGAACCGCGCCCGGGAAGCTCGGCGTGGCCGTTTCCGGCGGCCCCGACAGCCTCGCCCTGCTGCTGCTCGCGGCGGCGGCTTTTCCGGGCTCGGTCCACGCCGCGACCGTCGACCATGGCCTTCGCCCGGAAAGCGCCGCCGAAGCCGTCTTCGTCGCCGGCATCTGCGCCCGCCTCGGCGTTCCGCACGCGACCCTGGCGGCGGATTCACCGGTCGCGGGCAATCTCCAGTCCGCCGCCCGCGCCCTGCGCTACCGGCTGCTCGCGCGCTGGGCCGGCGAGGCCGAGCTCGCCCGGGTCCTCACCGCCCATCATGCCGACGACCAGGCCGAGACTTTGCTCATGCGCCTGAACCGCGGCGCCGGCCTGTCCGGCCTCGCCGGCATTCGCGCCACCGCCCGCATCGCCGGCCTCGCCGTCGTCCGGCCGCTGCTCGGCTGGCGCCGCGACGACCTGGCCGGAATCGTCGGCGCCGCCGGACTCGAGCCGGTGTCGGACCCGAGCAACGGCGACGACCGCTTCGACCGCGTCCGCCTCCGCAAGCGGCTCGCCCAGGCCGAGTGGCTCGATCCGCTCCCGCTCTCGCGCAGCGCCGAAGCGCTGGCCGAAGCCGAGGCCGCGCTCGAATGGACGGTCGAGCGGCTGGCCGGCGAGCGGACCGACCGGGCCGGCGAAGGCCTCGCCTTCGATCCGGCCGGCCTGCCCCCCGAGCTCCGCCGCCGCCTCGTCATCCGCATCCTCGCCGCGCTCGGCGCCGCGGAAGCGCCGCGCGGCGACGCGGTCCAGCGCCTGCTCGCCATCCTCGATTCGGGCGGCACCGCCACCCTCGCCGGGGTCAAATGCAGCGGCGGCCCGGCCTGGCGCTTCACCCCCGAACCGCCGCGGCGCGCGCCGTGAAACGCCGCTTCACGCTCATCCTGTGCGCGCTCGACGCCCTCGTCTGGGCGGTGATCGCTTTCACCCTGCTGTCCTCGGGCTCCGATCCCGCCACCAGCGGCCTCGACAGCGCCGCTCTGGTCGCGGTCACCGCCCTGTTCGCGCTCACCGCCGTTCCCGCCTTGCTGCTCAGCCGCGCCCGCCGCTTCCCCGACGCGGCGCTCGCCTTCGCGCTCGCTTTCCCCGCCGCCTTCCTGCTGCTGCTCGCTTTGGTCGTGGCGAGCCTGCCCTAGCCCCGTTTCGCCCGCACCAGCGCCTCGTCGAGCGCCGACAGGAAGCGCGACCGGTCCGCCTTGGCGAACGGCGCCGGCCCGCCGCTTATTCCGTCCGCCCCGGCGCGCAGGTCGGCCATGATCGCCCGGGTCGCGATCGCGCCGCCGATCGAGGCCGGAGTGAAGGGCCGGCCGTTCGGAGCGATCGCCGCCGCCCCGGCCTTCAGGCAGCGGTCGGCGAGGAGGATGTCGCCGGTCACCACCACCGCCCCCGGCCGCGCCGCCGCGGCGATCCAGTCGTCGGCCGCGTCGAACGAGTCCGACACGATGACCCGCCCGATCAGCGGATGGTCGGGCACCCTGATCCGCTGGTTGGCGACGATCCTGACCGGCACGTCGTGCCGCCAGGCGACCTTGTACACCTCCTCCTTCACCGGGCAGGCGTCGGCGTCGACGAGGATGATCGGGCCGGCTGGAAGGTCGCTCATCACCCCCTTGTAACGCCCTGGCGCGGCGGCGGAACCCGCGCAGCCGCCGCGTCGTTACGGCAGCCGAACCCCAAGCCCAGGAGGATTGTCCCCCCATGTCCAGCATCCCGAACAGCGCCATGCCCCACGCCGCCCCCAATGCCGAGACCGACGAGAGCGAAGGCCAGGGCTTCGTCGCCCGCGCCGCCGGCCTGGTCCGCGACAATCCGAAGGCCGCGATCGCCGCCGGCGCCGCCGTCGCCGCCGGGGTCGCCACCGCAGCCGTCGTCCGCTCCCGCCGCGGCTCCAGCTCGGGCGGCAATTCCGGCGGCGGCAAATCGGGCGGCGGCTCGAGCAAGGGCGGCAAGAAGAGCGGCTAGAGCCGCCGGACCCGCGGCTCCGCCACGGCTTTGCCCAGCATCAGCTCGGATAGCGCCCACACCATCGCGTCGGCGCGGTCCGGCGAGCGTCCCGGCCCCTGATAGGGGCCGGCGAGGCTGAGCCCGCACAATTCGTCCTCCAGTTCCGGGAAGCGCCCGGCGAGCTTCGCGCGCTTGCTCTCGAACAAAGCGGCGACCGGCTCCGCCCGCGCCGCCTTGCCCTCGCTGGCATGGACCAGCCTGACCGGCAGGTTCACCGCCGCGGCCCGAAGCACGCTCTCCACCATCCTGCCGCCATTGTTCGCCTCGGCGACCACCCGGTGGGCGCCCCAGGCCTCGGCCGCCGCCGCCACCTTGCGCGCCCACCCCTCCGGCGACAGCCCGCTTGCGCTCAGGTCCGCCAGCACATAGCCGACGCCGTCCTCGCTTAGCCCGCAGACCACGATCCCGCAGGCGTCGCCGTCCGCGCCCGCCGGCGGATCGACGCCGACCACCACCCGCCGGTAGCGCCGGGGACAGTTACTCGTAACTGTCCCCATTCCCTCGCGCGCCGCCTCGATCAGCTCCCGGGTCCACAGCGCCCCCTCGACATCCTCGATCAGCTCGCCGTCCAGCTCCTGCCGCCCGAGCCTCGTCCCGCCATAGGTCGCATAGGCCCCGGCCCGATAAAGCTCGGCCGAATGGCGGTTGTCGCTGGTCCGCCCGAGGGTCTCGACGAAGCCGGGCAGCGCCCCGATCCGCCGCATCAGCGCGATCGGCCGCGGAGTCGTCGTGATCACCGTCTTCGGGCTCTCCCCCCGCCTCAGCCCGAGCATCAGATTGTCCCAGGTCGCCTCGCCATTCGCCCATTTGGCGAGCTCGTCGCACCAGGCGAAATCGTGCTCGGGCCCGCGCAGTTTCTCCGGCGTCTCCGCCGAATAAGCGAAGCCGACCGCGCCGGTCGAGAAATCCACCCGCCGCCGGCTCGCCACCCAGCGCGCCGCCTCGCCGCTGCGCGCCACCGCCTTCAGCCCGCTCGGCCCCTCGACCATCACCTTGACGACGTCGTCGAGATTGGCGCCGACCAGGGCGATCCGAGCCTCCGGATGCGAGCGCGCCTGCCGCCACACCCATTCCGCCCCGGCGCGGGTCTTGCCGAAGCCGCGCCCGGCGCGAAGCTGCCAGACCAGCCAGTCGCCCGGGTCGTCCGCCTCCACCACCTGCCCGGGATGCCATTGCGACCACCAATCCTCCCGGATCGAGCGCCGCACCGGCCCCGGCAGCCCCTTCAGGAACCGCGCCAGCTCCGGCTCCGACAGCCGGCACGCCCGAGCCAGCAACGCCCGCGCCAGATCCTCCCCTGCATTTGCAGGGGAGGGGGACCGCCCGCAGGGCGGTGGAGGGGCCTCTTCAGACAACGCCATCGCCACTCTCCGCGTTCTTCTCCTCCACCGCAGGCGGAAACGCCTTCAGCCGCTTGGCCAGCGCCGCGCACACCTCGTCGACCTCGGCATGCCGCGCCCGCCCCGGCCGGGTGCCGACGGTAAGGTTGCGGCAAAGGTCGCGAAGCGCCTGCATCAGCTTGACCAGATCGAGGATCTGCTTTTCGTCCGGCGGCCCGTCGAGGCGCAGCGCCAGCGCCGGCGCCGGGGACGGTTGCTCGCAACTGTCCCCATTCCCGCCGCGGCCCGCCTGATCCGCGCCGCCGCCTTGGGCCCGCTCCAGCTCCCGCTGCAGCCGAAGCGCGACCAGCTTCGCCACCCCCTGTTCGAGCGCCAGCCAGAACGCCTCGCGAAACGCGGGGTCGGCCCGCCGATGCGCATAGACGCACCCCTCGCTGATCCCCGCCGTCGCCGCCGAGGCGGCGACGTTGGCGGTGCAGGAAAGCTCTTCGAGGAACCTTTCCTTCAGCCGGGGCCCGAACAGCTTCCGCCGCTCGGACCGCCTTTTCTGCAGCCGCCGGTTGTTCCCCGGCACGATCATTTCCTCCTCGCCTTCAGCCATCTCCATCTCTCCCAAAAAAAGGCCGGCGCTCGCGCACCGGCCCAGCCAAAGAAAAAGGGCCGCACTGCCCATGGGCGGCACGGCCACGAATTCCCTCTCGCGTGGGATGAGGCGCCCCCTTGGTCTCGCCCGGGGGGCGAGACTGGCGCCTCATAGTTGGGGTGAGGGGTTATGCCGCCGGCCGTTAGCCGCAGCGGACGCACCCACTAGCCTGCCCCGGACCCGATCCGGGGTCATCCCGGCGAAAGCCGGGACCCACCTTCACTTCAAACAAAAAGAGGCCGCAGCCTCACCGGCAACGACCTCATCAAAACCGCCTGTCCTGAGCCCTATCGAAGGGGATCGCGACTCGGGCGAAACCCGGGAGGGGCACCTCTCGCGATGTTCGTGATTTGTACCGAATCAGCGTCACGCTGTCAAGCGAAAAATGCTGGGAAAACAGAGTCCCACAGAAATCCCGGAAAGAAGGGCGGCGGCAATGGCTTGGGTGCGGAAATGCGGGACTTCAAATCCCACAAAATCATTGGAAGTGACGAGAAAAGAATATTTTTAAGGCAAGGTTTGAGCCAGTCGCAGCCGGCGGTTGCGACCGGACTCAACCCGCCCGGCTGGCGGGGCGGCCAGGCAAGCTGGCCGAGCCCGACCAACGTCACGGCACAATGGTGCCTTGACGCTTCAGTCGGTATCTTGGTGAGACAGGTGCAAGTCGAGGAGGAAAGCCGCCTCGACCGAATTTAGTGCCGCAATTTCCCCTGCCAAGGCGTCCCGAGCCAGCCGTTGCCAAGTAGCTGTCGGCTGTTGGGCGCAATACGTCGCATAGGCAAATCGCGCTAGATGCCGCTCTTCCGAGACGCCGCGATCCGCGTGCTGGAGATATTCTTCCGTCAAGCCACCGGTTGGATTCAGTTGGAGCAGCAACTCGGCCACAACAGCCGCATGAAGCTCGGGCCGACGAATTCTAATAGCGTCAGCCACCTCTATAAACGCCTGCGGGAAAATCTCTTGGGAACTCAAACTGCCGAACTCCCAACCGTTCGCCTCCCAGCAGTTCGAAAGATAGTCGAGACTTCTCTCAATTCGGGGATTTGCCGCGTCCGCCAGCGACGATGCCCTATCTGAATTCAATGCCCATTCAAGCAACTGGATTGAATAAAGGGTGCTGTAAAGGTCGGACGCGCTTGGGAGAGGGCTCGAGTGCGCCCACCCCCCGTCGGGGTTCTGCCACTGATTATCTCGCTCAAGCATCCTGCCGATGACGGTCTCGCTGATTGAATTCCAGCCGACTTGTTCAACTAAGATTAGAGCCCCGCATATCGTATGACGATAATTGTAGAGAAGTCCCGGCCGTCGACCCGGAATCTGGCTCCACTCCTCCTCTCCCATTATGTAGCCATTCTTAAATAGGTTCTTCACCCCGGTAACAGCGAGCTTCACCTGCCTTGGAGCAAGTCGGTGGCGTGCCAGGATGAGGCAGGGCCAGCGAGTAAGATACATTCGCGGCTTGGGGGAGATGCGCTCTCGCGTGGGATTGAAGGCACGATCCTCAGCAAGCGACGCCGATCGCCCGAACTGACCTTTATGGGACCCTGATCTCGATTGGTCCGCCACAATCGTTCTAAGGAGGCTTGCATGCCCATCACCCGCGCGGGTATTGATTTCCTGCGAGCGGAATAGGATTCGAACCTCGTCGGCGGCATGTTGCAGCCTTCCGCTGCGAACGAACCAGCCTGCTAGCCCCAAAATGGCGGCCACCAAAATTCCAGAAGCGATGTCCGACAGCATAAACAGCAGTCATAGCTGACTCTAATCCGTTTCCCTACAAACTTCGATCTGGAAATCCACGCCCTCATAACGTAAGCGCCAGTGGGGGGATCCGGATTTGATCAGGCTACTCAAACATCCGCTGACGCTGTTTATCGCAATCTTAGCGCTAATCGCAGCTTGCTTATATTTTGGCGGCTTCTCGGAGCCGGCGTCTTTTCAACAAGGGTCTTTTCCCCAAAAGGTTGCTGTCTTTCTAGGCGTTGCGGGAGAGCGCCCCTTGCTCCGCTTGCTCCATGGCTTGGTAATGAGCACGTTACTTTACGGTCTATGGTTTTACTTGGTATTTCAAAAATCTCAAAAGATTAGGGTAATTTCATTCTTCTTCTTCTTCTTTGCATATTCACTTAACTGGGTTGGGGACGAAAGCACCTTGCCGATTAACGATCTAGATCCAGAACACATTTTCGTTATTAAGGAATATTTTATATCGATGTTCCTAACTCTTTATTTCGCTATTGTTGACTGGACGCTGTCAAAGGAGAAAACCCGCAGAGGCCGTGGCCTCCTTGCCTTCTCTTCGGCCTACCTGTCGATCCCGGTTTTAGTCACCTTCCTGTTGACGCTGGCGATCTACGGTTATGTTTTTGGCGATGGATTCTCGGAACCTCGGGGTTCTTTGGCTTTTTTGGCCGGGGTTGCTTGCGGGGTGCTGTTTCTGTCCAATCTAATTTTCGCATTTATGGCTTGGGATTCTTATTGCCCTGGGCTAACCTTGCGTTTGGCATCACCGGCGAGCTTAGGAAGCGAGCGCATGAGGCACTTGGTTGTGACAGCGGTTTGCGCCGCGATAATCGCAGTGTTGGCGGGCCTGGCTGCGATTACCGTAACCTTCATTCCGGGCGTAGCAGCGCTTTACCCGGCAACGGGCTTTGAAGCTTCGTTTGGTGCTTGGTTTGGATTGTGGGGTGCCCTAGCGAGCTACCTAGGGCTGCTCGTGGCAGGCTCGATCTCGGGTTGGTTTTCGCTCGTAACCGGGCTCGTCTTAGCGTTGAGTGATCTCATAATCGCATTGGCCACTGCGATCGGCATTCGAACGTTCAAGATTGATCCAGCCTTGCCCAACTTTAAGCACGCTGCAGGCTTTTATGCAGTTTCCCTACTCCTAGGCTCGCTGCCGGCGTCACTCTTTTACAACTACGTGAACCTCCAGCTGGGGGTTCTCTCTGGATGGCAGAGCTTCTGGATTGGAGTGTTGGGCTGGAATATCGGTAATGCGGTCATTATCCTAATCGTGGGCATACCTCTTATGAAGCTTGGAACTCCCACGATGTTGAAAACCGGATTGTTCGTAAAGGGATACTACTAATCCGCGCAGACGTTATCAGTCGCACCTTAGCGTTCGTTATCCTGTCTGTAGCGCTCATTCGCGCCGATCAATTCTTTTTGGCATTACTAGGCCTTTTTCTTGGCTCCGTAGGTGTTTTCTTCACTCGCGCACCATGGAGATTGGTTGCGGCTGCTATGCTGATTCCGGCCTTGACCATCGGCATCAGTTACTTGGTGGTTGAACCATTCCCGAAACTCACTCCGATCCCCGAGGGTCGGATCCTTGCGGCTGCGCTGGCGTGGCTGCGGTTGGCAGGAATGACCCTCCTTTCGGTCAGTTGGATGAGAAGCATAACGGTTGGAGACCTGGCTCAGCTTGCCAATGCGCTAGGCGTAGGCCAGTATCTATTCAGCGTTTCGCTCATGACCGCCAGCGCGTTCAGGTTGGCAGCTGCCCGTTGGAAGGGATTGCGCGAGATGCTTTGCTTGCAGCGCCCTGGCTTGCTCGCACAACGAAAAAAGGTTCAGCTAGCGATGGCGGCCCCTATTGGGCTGCAATTAACGCTTGCAAGCCTGGTCATGACCACCGACACGGCGCTGGCGGCGCAAGGGCGAGGGATTGGGCGAAGGCGTGCTATCGCTATGCGCGCGCCACGTCCTACTTTTGCTGGCATGGGACTAATAGCCGGATCATTGGTTCTAGCGCTTCTGCCTTATTGGACGAACCCAGATGCATGGTTCCGCTAGGCAACCGTCGGAGGCAGGCGCCGTACCGCGCTTCTTCATGGGCTCTGAATATGCCCTCGGCTATGAGTTACTCAGCGTTTGCTCGCTCGAGGATCGGCACATTCCTGCGGCACTCGACCAATGCATGTCCTTGAGGGGACGCCTCCTCGACATTGGCTGCGCCGACGGCCGAATCACGGCAGCAATAGCCGCGCACTTTGGTGAGGTGGACGTCATTGAACCGAACCCGCTCCTTTACAGCTTGGCCATGTCGCGTCTCAGCCATGGGCGGTATCGGCTCAGAGGTACGAATGATACAGTGGCGCCCTATTCCGGACCCTACGAACTGATCCTCGCATCCCATATGCTGTATCACGTCGCCATCGAAGGATGGGGAGCCTTCTTTTCTGCAATGGCTCAGCAATTGGACGCGTCGGGAGAAATTGCCGTGATCCTTTGGGATAGAGATTCCGAGGCCCGGCAACTGACACTCGGTAAAGCGCCGAATCGCTGGCTGTGCTGCACGGAAGATCTTTATGAAAGGCAAGAGCGGATCGAGAAATGTGGGCTCCATCTCCGAGTTTCACATAGCTTCACGCCTGCAATCCGGCCCAGCACGATTGTAGCGGCACGACTCATCCTGAGGTTTTTACTAGGTCGTGCGTCACACAGTTCTTCAGACGACGATATGGAGGCTATGAGTCAGCGAATACTTAATCATGGCTTGTCCAATCAGCAGACCCTGACCGTATTCTCGGTAAAATGACCATTGGTTTAGAAGCAGTAGGCATTAGCATTGCCTCTCGGACTGTCATCGAGCCTATCACTCGACACGTCGATGGACGATCTCTCCTCATCATTGGCGGAGTCGGCGCAGGAAAAACTCTATTCGCGCGCTCAATAGCAGGTGATCGACTAGATACTGAAGAAGCGCTTTTTGTCGGCTCTATCAGTTTGGGCAAGGACCGGATTGACCTCGGATCTCCGAGCAAGGGTCTGGCGCGTATTGGGTACATGCCACAGATCGCGACTTCATTCTTCATTGCTCCGTCAGTTGAAGACGAGATTGGCAGCACCGCTTATTGTGCCGCCTCATCCGCCAGCCACGCTGAAGAGATCCTGAATCGTTGGCGCCGAGCGAGTCCGCTCATTGAGCGCGCCTCTCTCCCGCCCCTCTCTTTGTCAGGTGGACAACAACGTATGTTGATGCTCGAGGCTGTGCTGGCCAGCAACCCGGATCATCTTGTGATGGACGGGGCCGATGTGGCATTCGATGCAGAATTCAGAAGTCGAAGTCGCAGTTTAATCTCCGGATGGTTGGAGGAGAGCCAGAACCGAACCCTGATCAGCTTCAGCAACTCAGTTGAAAATCAATGGCTTCGCTTTGACGCGCATCTGGAGTTGGCCCCGAAATCGGAACCGCATCGCGCTAGCCGTTACGCGCCGCTGCGGCCGGCTGTTGAGATGTTGCGATTCGAAAGGATTTCGGGAGGGCCGCCCACCAGCAGCGGCCCCCTGCTGCGGGATCTGAGTTTAACGCTCCGAACCGGCGAATTCGTAGCGCTGACTGGAGCCAATGGCATTGGGAAGTCGACTCTAATAAGCCTCGTGGCGGGCATAGAGCGGCCGGTCAGTGGGGAAATCTATTTCGGCGGTCGTCCGCTGGCGGAGGTCGATTGGCCCGGCTTAGAGGGTGGCATATTATTTCTGCCTCAGGAGCCCGAACTTGCGGGACTAGGTGATCTTTTTGGAGCGAACCGGTCGCCTAGGGAAATGCCAAGAGATTTCTCCACTTCTGCAAACTCGATTGTGTGGGATGGCACCACAGCTGGCTATTGGACTCTCAGTTCAGGTGAGCGGGCCTTGCTTACGCTAATCAAACAAGCCACTTTGGGGCCAGCGATATGGATTTTGGATGAGCCAACGTCACGGATCCCGCCGGATATTCTAGCCGAGATCATTCGTGAGTATCGGGAAAGGCAGCCGGCACTCGCTGGCTTGATCGTTAGCCATGACGATAGTTTCACTGATTCGGTGTGTGAGCGTAGGCTGGAATTAACCGCAGATGGTCTGCGAGAATCGACCCCCGCCTTGCGGGCCATCTAATTGGACGGCTTCTCGCCCCGCTAACCCCGGGTTCACCCAAGAACCGTACATTGCGCCCCGCCCCGCCTAATCCTATTTAGCGGGCACACGGTACGACGCAGGCCGCCCTCCTTCTCCGATGGGCCCCCGTCAAAGTACCACTTTGATGGGAAGTTTTTATGGCCGACGACAACCGCACCCCGCCCCCGGGCCCCGACAAGGACCCCAGCGGCAACAGCTGGATGAAGAGCCTGATGATCTGGGCCGGAATCCTGCTCGCGCTGGTGCTGGTCGTCCAGCTGGTCGGCGGCGGCGCCGCGGCGACCGGCAACACCATCCCTTATTCGACCTTCCTCAAGCAGATCGAGGACGGCCAGGTGAAGCAGGTGGTGATCGGCAAGGAGGTGATCACCGGCCAGACCGCCGACAACCAGACCTTCCGGACCGTCGGCCCGATGACCGATTCGGCGCGCGATGCGGCGCTTCGCGAGCGCGGCATCGCCTTCTCCTACCAGGCCGAGCAGCAGACGTCGGTGTGGCTGATCCTGCTCTACCAGTCTCTGCCCTTCCTTCTGATCCTCGGAATCGCCTTCTTCGTGATGCGCCAGATGCAGAAGAACGCCGGCTCGGGCGCGATGGGCTTCGGCCGCTCCAAGGCGAAATTGCTGACCGAGAAGCACGGCCGGGTCACCTTCGACGACGTCGCCGGAATCGACGAGGCGCGCGAGGAATTGCAGGAGATCGTCGAGTTCCTGAAGGATCCGACCAAGTTCGCCCGTTTGGGCGGCAAGATCCCCAAGGGGGCCCTGCTGGTCGGCTCGCCCGGCACCGGCAAGACCCTGCTCGCCCGCGCGATCGCCGGCGAGGCCAATGTCCCATTCTTCACCATTTCGGGCTCGGACTTCGTCGAGATG
>Ga0190274_10000652_pt1 | contig 20283 bp, 19 predicted proteins | sample Popmic531T_FD_133002 | JGI IMG/M metagenome (GOLD analysis project Ga0190274, IMG submission 133002) | Populus adjacent soil microbial communities from riparian zone of Yellowstone River, Montana, USA - 531 T | ecosystem: Environmental > Terrestrial > Soil > Riparian zone | place: USA: Montana... | reverse complement strand
GAGGACGTGAGGACGTGAGGACGTGAGGACGTGAGGAATAACTGTCATCCTGGACGGCGCGCAGCGCCCGAAGGATCCACCCAAGGGGTCTGGTGATGCCCGCCGTACGCCGCGCTGTCCTGCTCCTGTCACTCGCGTCCAGTCCTGCGCTCGCCCAGTCCGTCCCCATGCTGCCCGATTCCTCCGGATGGGGCGTCCAGGTGCTCACCGACGTCCATGCGCCCGACGGAGCACGCTGGGTCGGTACCTACGCCGAGGGAATCTTCGTACTGAAAGCCGGCGCGAAGGCGTGGGAGCGCATCCGCACCGACACGACCGATACCTCGATCTCCATGGATTTCATCAACGCGATCGCGTTTGGTCCGCGCGGCGAGGTGTGGTACGGGACGGTGGGCAACGGCTGGGGACTCTCCACCGACGGTGGGAAGACCTGGCGCAACTGGACGATCAAGCAGCTCGGGCCCGAATGGCAGTACGTGACGCCGGAGGGCATTGCCACGAAGGGAGACACGACGCTCATCGGCACCGCGGACGGCGTACAGATCACGACCGACAACGGCGGGCATTGGACGGCGATCATCGACGGCACCGGTCCGGCTGCCCGCGGCCCGGCCGACACCGCGTTCGTGCTGCTCGACGATGAGTACGTGCTCTCGCTCTCACCGGTGAAAGGCGGGTGGCAGGTGCACACGCTGACCGGAACGATGATGCTCGCCGCCGCAGGGGGAAAGTGGCGTCGCGGCGGCGCCCCGGAGGGTGGATCGGTCGCGCGGGTCTCCGCGGTCGCAAAGGGCAAGGCGCTTTCCTGCAGCTTCGTCCCGGGCCCGGTGCAGTGCCCGCGCATGAAAGGGCCCGCGCCTTCTGCGCTCACGCCTGCCGCGCCACGAACCACGTGGTTCAGCCGTCCCATCGCGCCGCCGGCCAACGACAATATCGACCAGACCTATCGCTACGGCAGCACCATGGGCGGATTCTTCCAGCCGCACCAGGGCGTCGAGTTCAACAATCCCGACGGCACGCCGGTGCTCGCGATCGGCGACGGCGTCGTGGTGTACTCCGGCCGCGCGGAGGCGGGCGCCCTCACCGTCTCGATCCTGCATGACCGTACCTTGCCCGTGAACGGAGACACGCTGCTCATCTTCTCCGTCTACTACCACAACAGCGGGCTGGACGTGAAGGTCGGTGATCGCGTCCGGGCGGGTCAGCCGATCTCCCGGGTTGGCAATACCGGCCGCGCCACCAACGATCACCTGCACCTTGAGGTGCATGCCGCGCCTGACTCCACCATGAAGGCCATCGTCGACTCGCTCAACCGCTACCCGAGCTACACCACCAATCCGGAACTCTGGATCCAGCCGCTTCCGGGAACCGGCATCGTCGCCGGGGTGGTGCGCGATGCCTCTGGTGCGCGGGTGAAACAGGCGCGCGTGTATGGCATCGTGAAGCCGAGGCCGCGCGAGACACCCTATGCCTACGCGGAGACGTACGGGGACAGGAATCATCCGAACCCGCTCTACGGCGAGGACTTTGCCGTGGGTGACGTGCCACCCGGCGCCTATCTCATGGGCGTGGATATCGGCGGGAAGCCGGTGCTGCGGCGGGTGAGTGTCGCGGCGGGGAAGATGACCTGGGTGGAGTTCCGGCCGTAGATGTTCATCGAGCTGACCGATCATCTGCGCTGCCCCGAGGACCACGAGGAGGCCTACCTCGTGCTGCTGCCCGATTCCGTGGTGCAGCGCTCCGTGCAGACCGGTGAGCTGGGATGCCCCATCTGCCACCGCACCCTGTACGTCAGGGAGGGGATTCTCGACGTCGGGGACGGCCCGCCTCCCAGCACCGGCGAACCGACACTCGACGGTGCCTCGGTCGCCGCCCTCACCGGTCTCGGCGGCCCCGGAGGCTATCTCGTCCTGGTTGGCTCCATCGCGGGACGCTGGCGCGAAGTGGAGAATGCAGTGAACGGCGTCTCGATCGTTGCGGTGAATGGCCCCGCGTCGCTGGCCGACGCTCGCGGCCTCAGCGTGGTGCGGTGCGCGCGCCTTCCCCTCAAGGCGGCATCCATGCGTGGCGTGGTGTTGAGCGGCGAGTTCGGAAGCGACCCCGCCTGGATCCGCGAGGCAGCACGGGTGCTGCTGCCGGGACTGCGCGTGGTCGGCGAAGGAGCGGATCCCGATTCCCGGCTGGTGGACGTCATCGCCAGCGCCGGTGGATGGTGGGTGGGGACACGGCGTCCGTCGGTACCTGGCTAGGCCGTGCTGCCGGGTCCCTCTTCATACGCAGCCTCGATGCGATCCTTGTAGCGCTGCTCGACGATCCGCCGCCGCACCTTGAGGGTCGGTGTCAGCTCGCCGGCCTCTATGCTGAAATCCTCCTTCACCAGCACGAACCGCTTGGGCACCTCATAACGCGCCAGGTCGCGGAGCATGCGCTTCACTTCACGCTCGATCTTCTCGTGAGTCTCCGGCCGGGACAGCAGAGCGTCATCGTCGACGAACGCGTAGGAATGGCGTTTCGCCCACTCGCGGAGCAGGGTGAGGTTGGGCACGACCAGCATGATGGGGTAGGCCCGGCGATCGCCCAGCATCACGGCGTTGAGGACCCACTTGCTGGAACGCACGATGTTCTCGATGGGCTGGGGAGCGATGTTCTTGCCCCCCGCGGTGACGATGAGGTCCTTCTTCCGGTCCGTGATCCGCAGGAAGCCATCCGCGTCGAGCTCGCCAATGTCCCCGGTATGGAACCAGCCGTCCGGGTCGAGCACCTCGCGCGTCGCCTCGGGCTGGTTGAAATAACCCTTCATGACATTGGGGCCGCGCGTCACGATCTCGCCGTCGGGCGCGATCTTCACCTCGATGCCGGGCAGCAGCTTGCCCACCGTACCGAGCCGGAGGTCCTTGAACGTGTTGACGGAAATCACGGGGGAGGTCTCGGTGAGCCCGTATCCCTCGAGGATGGGGAGCCTCGCCGCAAGGAAGAATCGCGCGATATCGGCGTTGAGGGGAGCGCCGCCCGAGACGAAGAAGCGAAGCCGGTTCCCCGTGCGATCACGCAGTTTCCGGAAAACGAGCCGATCGGCCACGCCGCGCTGCGCCGCCAGCAGGAACGGCACCGGCTTGCCCGCGAGCGTCAGGTCGACGCAGGTCTCGCCCACCCGCTTGGCCCAGCGGAAGATCTGCCGCTTGGCCCCCGACCCCGCCATCGCGTTCTCCTGCACGCGGGCATAGATCTTCTCGTAGAGCCGCGGCACGGAACACATGAGTGTGGGGCGGATCTCGGCCATGTCGGCGGAGACGGTGTCGATGCTCCCGGCATAGCTGATGATCGCGCCGGCGTGGGTCATGAGGTAGTGACCCGCCATGCGCTCGAAGATGTGCGAGAGCGGAAGGAAGGAAAGGCACTCCTGCTGGCCCGGGTCCTCCTGGATCGGGATCCGGAGGAGTCCAGAGATCACGTTCGACGTGATGTTCCCGTGCGTCAGCATCACGCCCTTCGGGTTCCCGGTTGTTCCCGAGGTATAGATGATGGTGGCGAGGTCGTCGGGGCGGGCCATGAGCGCCGCCGCTTCCCACCCCTCCGTCGGGAGCGCATGCCCGAGGGACTCGAGCTCGTTGAACGCCAGCACGTCGGCCCCGCGTGCCGCCGGGTCGAATGCCACGATGTGTCGCAGGTTCGGCAGTGCCGGGCGAACCTCCAGCAGCTTGTCCAGCAAATGCTGGGTCGAAGCGAACGCGACCGACGCCCCGGCGTCGCGCAGGATGTACTCCATCTGGCCGGCGGGGAGCGTGGGATAGACCGGCACGTCGACGGCGCCGAGTGCGAGGACGGCGTAGTCCACGATGGCCCACTCGGGACGGTTCTCAGAGAGAATCGCGATGCGGTCGCCGCTCTTCACGCCGAGGTTGGCGAGTGCGAGACTGGTGGAGCGGACCCGCTCCAGGAGCTGCTGGAAGGAAATGGGCGTCCAGCCGGCCCCGGCCGGCTTCCAGCGCATCGCCACGGGACGGTCGCGATAGCGGGCGATCGCGCCGAGGAAGAGTTCGTTCAGCGTGCCGGGTGGCGTGGGTGACGGGGGATGAGTCACGCCGGTGTCCTCCCGCTATTCGAAGAGAACCAGGAACCTCTGGCCAGATCCGGGCACGGGGTTGCCGGAAGACTGGAACGCGGTCACCGCGACCAGCACGGAGTCGGGAGTGGTGCGTCCCGCGATCCTGGAAACGGTCATGTTCAGGGCCGGTGTGCCGTCGGCCACGCTGGTCGTTGTCTGCGTGAGCGTTCCGTTGGGAAGCCTGACGCCCTGCTGCCCGGTCGTGTCGGCATACGCCGGCTGCACGATGGTGAACGTGACGCGATGCCCTGCGGTCGGCCCGGCCGGATTATCCGACACGAGCACCGGTAGCAGCGGAAGGCTGGTGTTGTCGTCGATGGCGACGGTCTGCACGGAATCAGCCGGCAGGATGATCGTGTCCGGCCTTGCCAGGATCGTCAGGGTGAAGAATCCTGTCGTCAGCGACCCGAGGATCGCCTGGACCCGGCCCTGCGAATTCGGCTTGACGCCGGTGACCAGTCCCGTGGCGGAGTTGACGATGATGATCGTGGAGTCGTCCGGCGTGACCCACACCACGGGCGCGCCGACACTGTCGCCATTGGCGTTGAGCGGTATCGCCGTGTACTGCGTGGTGTCGCCGAAGTCCACTATCGGTGGTGCCGGCGCGATCACCTGGATCTCGATGACGCCATCGGCCAGTTCTCCCGCGTTGCTGCAGGAGATGAGGCCGAGCAGCAGCGCGATGCGCAGGAAACCCTTCACTGCGACTCTGCCTGGGTGGTCAGCTGGCGCAACGCCTCTTCCGCGTGCTGCACCCAGCGTTCCGCGTCAGTGCCCTTCGGCGGGCGCGCCAGGAACTCGCGCAGGTGCACCGACGCCGCCTCCGGTTCGCCCCGCTTGAGCAGGAGGAACGCGAGGCCGTAGTGCGCGCCCACCAGCGTCGGGTCCACCTCGAGCGCGCGACGGTACAGGCGGATCGCTTCCTCCTGCTGCGCCGTCTTGGTGAACGCGATCGCCATGTTGAGCATGATGCGGGCGTCGTTGGGATTGTCGCGATGGGCCAGGCGGTACGAGGTGAGGGCCGCCTCGTAATCCCCCTGCCGCTCGAGGGCGAGTGCCTCGTTCAGGTAATCCAGCCGCTGCGGGCTGAGATTGTCCTTGCCCCCGAAAAGTCGTCGCCAGATGCTCATGAATGAAGGGCGTTTTCCGGGTGTAAGTGAAAGACTGGCCTGCAGGTGGCCGCGCTGGATAGTATTGTAGTCCGTGGGCGCAGAGCACCGCAACGCAGTCGCTCGCCCGAGCCGGTTCCCGGCGCCCGTCTCTGCTCGCGCTTCTCACCCTTCCCCCGGAGTTCCTATGCGTCGGCCACCGCCGTCGGGCCCACGCGGTACCCTCGTGGTGGACTGGGCGTTCTTCGGCGAGATCAGCCGCGCCCTCGCGCTGCATGTTGCCCGGGAATACCAGCCCGAGGTGGTGCTGGGTATCGCCAAGGCCGGCGTCATTCCCGGCGCCGTGGTCGCCTCGATCCTGCAGTGCGATTTCGCCTCCATGATCGTCACCCGGCAGACCGAGGGCGGCGAGCCCGTGCTCGTCGCCGGTCCGCCCGCGTCGATCCGCGGCCGCCGCGTGCTCATTGTGGACGAAACCTGTGATACGGGGCACACCATGCGCCTCGCGCTCAGCGAGGTCCGCGCCCTGCGGCCGGCCGAGGTGAAGACCGCGGTGTCGTTCAAGACAGGGCCTTTTGCGCCGGACTATCATGCGTTCGAGACCGAGAACTTCATCATCCTCCCCTGGGACCGCGAGATCGTGCAGAATGGCGAGCTGGTAACCCGCCCCGACTACGCCGCCCGCCTGGGCTGATCACACCCTCCGTGCTCGAACGACTCCTCGACGCAATCAGGAATTCCCGCGCCGACTATGCCGATATCCGCCTCGAACGCTCGTTCATCACGAGCGTGGCCTGGCGCGGCCGCCGGCTCGAGGGCGCCAGCACCGGCACCGACGTGGGAGGCACCGTACGCTGCCTCAATCACGGCGGCGGCTGGGGCATCGCGAGCTTCAACCGCCTCGATGACCTGGAAGCCCGTCTCGCGCGGGCCCACGAACTCTCCCTCGCAGTTCGTTCGCCGGAACCGGTCGTGCTGGCGCCGGCGCCGGTGCGTGAGGGCCATCTCCGCCCGGCACTGGCCGATGACCCGCGCGATATCCCCCTGCGGGAAAAGCGCCGGTACCTGGAGCACCTGAACGCCGAAATGCTCCGGTTCGACCGGCGTATCATCGACACCCAGTCGGCGTATCGCGACGAGATCACGGAGTGCTGGTTCGTCAATTCCGAGGGCACCGCACTCCACGAACTCCGTCCCGACGTGACGCTCTCGGCCCTGGCGGTCGCTCGTGATGGCGGGGTGCTGGAGCGGGCGGTCGAGTCGCTTGGTGCACGCGGAGGCTGGACCCGGGTACGCGACCAGGAGGAGCTCTTCCGCACGGCGGCCCGGCGCGCGGTGGGGCTGCTCGATGCGAAGCCGGTCCGGAGCGGGAGCTACCCGGTCGTGCTCGACCCACGGCTTGCCGGCGTCGTGGCGCACGAAACCGTCGGGCACCTGTGCGAGGCCGACACTCAGCTCGAGGACCCGGTGGCCGCGGCGCTTGCCGCGCCCGGACGGCAGCTGGGCAGCGAGCTCCTCACCATCGGTGACGATGGCAGCGTGGTGGGCCTTCGCGGCACGCTCCCGTTCGACGATGAAGGCACGCCACCGAGCAACACCCTGCTGGTGCAGCATGGCGTCGTCGTCGGGCGCCTGCATTCGCGCGAGACCGCGGCGCGCTTTGGTGAGCGCCCCACCGGGAACGCCCGGGCGATCTCCTTCCGGCATGTCCCCCTCGTGCGGCTCACCAACACCTATGTGGCGAACGGCGCCGGAACCTTCGCCGACCTCATCCGCGACGTAAAGCTCGGTGTCTACGCCTGCGACGCGGTGGGCAGTCGCCACCGCGGCGACAGCTATTCGTTCACTGCGGGGCACGGCTACATGATCCGCGACGGTGCACTGGCCGAGCCGGTGAAGAGCGTGGTGCTCGTGGGCTTCGTCGCCGAGCTGCTCGGCGCGGTGGACCGCGTCGCCGGCGACTTCCGCTGGCACGAGTCGGGTGGCGGCTGCGGCAAGGGCGGTCAATCGCCGCTGCCAGTCTCCGAGGGTGCCCCGCACCTCCGGCTCCGCGCGGCCGAGATCCGGGGGCAGGCGCCATGATCACCCGCCTGCTCGATGCCGCGCGCGCGCGGGTGCAGATGGCAGACGCCGTCGCGAAGACGGACGAGACCCTCACGCTCCGCCTGCGCGACGGTGAAGTCGTCGCGGCCCATACCTCGGAGCAGGCAGGCCACAGCCTCCGTGTCGTGGCGGACGGGCGGATCGGTGTCGCCGGGACCACGGGCGCCGATGCCGACGAGCTGTTCGAGGCGGCACTCGCCTCGGCGGCCGCGGGAGAAGAGGCTCCACTGCTCCTGCCGAGCCCGTCACCCCTCCCGAGGGTGCATACGCACGTGCCACGGGCTGCGGCAGCCTCCGTCGTCGAGCTGGCGCAGGTTGGGCGGCTCCTGACCGATCGCCTTCTCAGGGGCGGCCGCAGCGTCACGGTGCACGTCGAGCGCTCGGTCGGTTCCGTCCAGGTGGGAAACACGCGCGGCGTGGACACCGAGTATCAGGTGACGCTCGTCGCGCTGGACATTGATGTCGCCAGCCCATCGGGTGACGGCAGCGTGCGCGTCGTGGGGCGCCTCGCCGGTGCGGACCTGCCGGATCAGGAGACGCTCGAGGCACTCCTCGGCGACCTCGAACAGCGACTCGCCTGGGCCGGCCGGTCCGCCCCGGCGCCAGCGAGCTCGGCGCCGGTCATCCTCCTGCCCGAGGCGCTCCGCACCTTCCTGGCCCCGGTGCAGCAGGCGCTGGTGGGCAAAGCCCACCTCCTCGGCACTTCGCCCCTCGCGGACCGTCTCGGCGAACAGGTCCTGCACCCGAGCCTCTTCCTGACCGATGATCCGCTGTGCGACTGCCGCGCGGGATCGCGGCCGGTGGATGATGAAGGGGTCCCCAGCTTCCGTTCGCCGCTCATCGAGGGCGGGGTGATCCGGCGGTGCATCTATGACCTCGAGACGGGTGCCCTCGCTGGACGGCCTTCCACGGGCCACGGCCGGCGGTCGACGTTCGGCAAGGCACAGCCCGCCTTCTCCAACCTCGTGCTGGGTGCCGGCGAGCATGACCTCGACGCGCTGCTCGGGGTCATGGGAGATGGGCTGCTCGTCGATGCCGTGGCGGGCGGCACCGGCGGCAGCTCGCGATCCGGCACCTTCACCCACCCGGTGGTACTGGGTTACCGGGTGCAGGGCGGTGAGGTGACGGGACGGGTCGAGGGAGTCGTGGTGGCCGGCAATGTGTTCGAGACCCTGGGCTCCATCGGCGGCATCGGTCGCGATGCACGCTGGATCGGCAGCTCCCGGCTGCCACCCCTCCTGCTGCACGGAGTCGCCGTCGCGCCCCGCTGACGTCCTGCAACCATTCCGGCCGGCTTCCCGTCTAACTCCCCGATACCCACAACGTGCCGGAGGTCCAATGTCTTTCGTTCGCGCGTCGCTGGGGCTGGCGGCGCTTGCCCTCAGTACGCCTGGCCTGGTGCAGGCCCAGAAGCAGTTCACGCTTTCCGGCAGCGAAGTCGCCATCTACAACCTCGTGGGCACGGTCAGTGTCACGGCCGGACGTGGCGATGCCGTGACCGTGGCGGTTACGCCCAGGGGCGCTGACGCCGACAAGCTCACCTTCGGGGAGGGCACCGTCAGGGGACGGAATGCGTTGCGGGTGATCTATCCCGCCGACCGGATCATCTACAGCGGCATGGGGCGCGGGAGCAGCACGGAACTCTCGGTCCGCAGCGACGGAACTTTCGGCGGTGACGAGGAGGACCGGCACGGCAACCGCGGCGGCCGCGTCCGCATCACCGGCTCCGGGTCAGGTCTCGAGGCATATGCGGACCTCGTCATCAGCGTGCCCGAGGGCAAGAGCGTCAACGTCTATCTCGGGGTGGGTGACATCACGGCATCCAACGTGAAGGGCGACCTGCGACTCGACACCTCGAGCGGCCGGGTGGATGTCACCGGCACGAAGGGCGACCTGAGCGTCGATACCGGATCGGGTGACGTGAAGGTCACCGGAGCATCCGGCAGCCAGATTTCGATCGATACCGGATCGGGTGAGGTGAACGGCACCGAGCTCAAGGCGACGTCACTCGACGTCGATACCGGGTCAGGTGACGTGGAATTGAGTGACGTCATGGCGGAGGATGTCACGATCGATACCGGCAGCGGATCAGTGAACCTTGCCCTCAAGACTACGGTGGATCACCTGAAGGTGGATACCGGGTCGGGCAACGTGACGATCGCCGTACCGGGCACCCTCAGTGCGCAGGTCGCCATCGAGACGGGCAGCGGCGATATCACCACCGACTTCCCGATCCAGGTGCGCAAGACCGGCGGCGACGAACTGATCGGCACCATCGGCTCCGGTACCGGGCACATCGATATCGATACCGGGTCGGGTGACGTCAAGCTGCTGAAGAGGCCGTGAAGACCTTGAGGGCGTGAGGACGTAACGTCGCTCACGGGGACTTGTAGATGGTCCCGTTCTTCATCACCCAGACTACCCGCTCGATGGCGCTGAAGTCATCGAGCGGGTTTCCGTTGACGGCAATGATGTCGGCGAAGGCCTTGGGCTTGATGACGCCCAGCTCATCCTCGAATCCCAGCAGGCGCGCGTCGTTGAGCGTCGCGGCCCGGAGCACCTGCGCCGGCGTGAGACCCGCCTGGATGTAGGCGAAGAGCACGCGCCTGGCGGCGGCACCCTGTGCCATGCCAAGGGCGATGTACATGTCGGAGCCGGCGGCAATCGGTACCCCGGCCTTGACCGCACGAGCGAGGCGCTCGCGCTCCGACTGCATGTATGCCACGAGCCCCTGGGGCAGGGGGCCCTCCATGCCAGCCGCCTTCGCGTACGCTACCGCTACAAGGGTGTCGACGTCGGTCGGTGTCAGGAACACGCCCTTCTGTGCCATCATGCGCAGTGTCGAGTCGGCCACCTCGTAGCCATGCTCGATCGAGTTCACGCCTGCCGAAACTGCACGCCACACCGCGGCATCGTCTGTCGCGTGTGCCGCCACCCGCACGCCGAGCAGCTTCGCCGTGCTCACGATGGCTTCCAGCTCGGCGGGCGACAGTGCCCCGGGGTTGGGAGTGTTGTTGGAGTAGATCTTGATGACCTGCGCACCCTGCGAGACGTTCTCCTGCACCGCGAGCGCGGCGTCGGCCGGGCCACGGACGATGCGATACTCCTCGTCCACGATCGCCTGGTAGCCTGCCTGAACGCCGGGAAACTGTCCGCCGGGAGGTGACAGTCCCGGGCCGGAGACGATCATCCGCGGCCCGTCCACGCTGCCGTCCCTGATCGCCGTGCGCAGGGCGACATCGCCGAACCGTCCCGAGTTGCCGAGGTCGCGGACGGTCGTGATGCCTGCGGCGAGGAAGGTTCGCGCGCGCGCGGCGCCGTGCAGCGCCCGCAACGGAGTGCCCTCGATGGTCACCGCCTTCACGCCCTCGAGGGCCCCGCCGTTCTTCGGGTCCTCGAGGTACAAGAGGTGGGTGTGGGCATCGATAAGTCCGGGGAGCACGGTGTATTTCGAGAGGTCAACGATGCGCGCGCCCTTCGGGGCGGTCACCGTCGGGCCGACTGACTCGATGCGACCCTTCACCACCAGGATCTCCTGCGGCCCCGACATCGTACCCTTCTCGCTGTCGAACACCCGGCCGGCGCGGATGATCGTGGGCATCGTGTCAGGCACCGTCTGCGCCGACAACCTGCCGACGCACATCAGGACGAGGCAAAGGACCCTGAAGGACATGGTTATCATCTCCCGTTCACTGCTCCGGTTCCCCGTTCACCGCTGCTCGAATACCGTCTTCCCGCCCAGCACTGTTCGAATCACCCTGGTCGCGAGGACCTGCTCGGCCGCCACGGTCATGATGTCCTGGTCGAGAATCACGAAATCTGCGTACTTGCCCACGGCCAGGCTTCCCACATCACTCTCCATGAACGATGCGTAGGCAGGCCATCGGGTCATGCCCAGCAGGGCTTCATCCCGCGTGAGACGCTGGTCCGGGAACCACCCGCCAGGGGGACGGTTGTCGGAGTCCTGTCTCGAAATGAAGGAATGGAACGAGACCAGGGGGTTGATCGACTCCACCGGTGCATCGGACCCGTTCGGAATGATCGCGCCGGTATTGCGGAGCGACCGCCAGACATAAGCCCACTGGACGCGGACTGGCCCGATACGGTTCCCGACCCAGGACATGTCGCTGGTCTGGTGGCTGCCCTGCATCGAGGGAATCACGCCCAGCTGGGCGAAGCGCGGGATGTCCTGCGGCGTGAGCAGCTGCGCATGCTCGATCCGGAAACGGTGGTCGGCGGCGGGCACCTGCTGCAGCGCGGACGCGTAGATGTCGAGCGCCACGCGATTGGCCCGGTCGCCGATCGCGTGCGTGGCCATCTGGAAACCCGACTGGAGCGCGCGCACGGCGATCCGCTCGACCTGTTCCGGCGGGATCCTGAAGAGTCCCACATTGCCGGGATCGTCGGTGTACGGCTCGAGAAGGGCAGCGCCGCGGCTGCCCATGGCACCATCGAACTCGATCTTGACTGCACGCAGCCAGAGGTGACCGCCGTACAGTCCCAATCGTGGACCGAGCGCCAGCTGCTGCGCCAGGAAGGCGCTCGTGTCGCTCCCGCCGTAGATCATCGCGTAGCTGCGCAGGTTGAACTTGCCTGCCTTGGCCAGCGCCTCGTACGCGGCCAGCTCGTTCGGGCCGATGCCCGCATCGTGGATGCCGGTGAGGCCGTACCGGTTGGCCTCGGCAATCGCCGGCAGCGTCATGGCCTGCATCTGCGCCGCATCATCTGGTGGGATCGCGCGCTCGGCGAGCATGAAGGCCTGGTCGATCAGCAGGCCGGTGGGTTCGCCGTTCGCGTCCCGGATGATCCGCCCGCCCGGCGGATCGGGCGTGGCGCGGGTTATTCCCGCGAGCCGGAGCGCGACCTGGTTGACTAGTGCGGCATGCCCGTCCACGCGTCGCAGGTACACCGGGTTGTTCGGTGTCGCGCGAGAAAGGAGCGCGTTGGTGGGAAAGGCGGTACCCCAGAGATTCTGGTCCCAGCCCCGTCCCCGGATCCAGCTGCCCCTTGTGGAGCTCGATGCCTTTGCCGCCACCAACGCCACGAGCGAGTCATAGGAAGGGACGCCACGCAGGTCGAGCGTGGCGAGAATGAGGCTCAGGTTGCGGAGGTGCGCGTGGGCGTCGATGAAGCCGGGATACAGGGGATGGCCACCGGCGTCGATGCGCTTCGTGGCGGGCCCGGCGAGCGCCACGGCGCCTGCGGTCGCCCCGACGAACGTGATCCGGTCGCCTGACACGGCGAGTGCCTCGGCATGCGGACGCGCCGAATCGGCGGTATAGACCACCGCGTTGGTGACGATGAGATCGGCGGGGCGGGACTGGGCAACGAGCAGCGCGGGGAACAGCGGCAGGACGGCGGCGAATCGGATCATGGGGCGCTACGCGAGCCCCAGTGCCTCTCCATACGCCATGCCTTGCGACATGCGGTCATAGATCGCTCCCAGCGTTTCCGGCGCGCCCGCAAGGAACCGCGCGCGGGGATCGCCGCGGGAAGGACACTCCACCTGCATCACTGCAGTGACCTGGCCCGACAGCCGGCCGAAGAACTCGGCGAGCATGCCGCAACTCACATGGCAGGAGGGATACTCGCTGGAACCAGGCTCACCGGCCTCGGCCCACTCGATGGCGTCGAGTGCCAGGACCGCGTCGCCCAATGGACGTGCGGTGAGGGGACCCCAGCCCATCTCGGAGAAGAAGCGGGAGAGGACCTCGCTGAGGAACGCCTGATCGAGGTCGCCGGGGTCGGCGAGCTGGTAGGTCTCCGACAGCCAGGCGCCATAAGCGGCGTAGAGCTCCGCACCACCCGCAAATCCCGCTTCCTGCAGGTACGCAGCCGTCTGGACTCCCACCTCGCGCTCGAGGGTGGAGCGAAGCTGCAGGAAGAAGCGGCGGCCGACGCCGACGCAATGGCTGGAAGCGACGAAGTTGGGATTCATGTTGGATTCGAGTGGGAGTCTACGGCGTCACGCCGAGCCGGCGCAAGAGTTCGGCCTCGTCGAGTATTTCGACACCCAGCTTCTTTGCCTTGTCGAGCTTGCTCCCCGCCTCGTCGCCCGCAACGAGGAAACTCGTCTTGCTGGTCACGGCCGACCCCACCTTGCCGCCCGCGTTCTCGATCAGGTCGGTCGCCGTCGCGCGGCTGAGGGTCGGGAGGGTGCCGGTGAGGACGATGTGCAGTCCGTTGAGCGGGCCGTCGCCCTTTACGGCGCGCGGCTCGGTGAAATTGACGCCTGCGGTCCGGAGCCGTTCCATCACGGCACGGTTGCGCGCTTCCGCGAAGAAATCCGCGACGGCGTCGCCGATGGCGCTGCCGACGCCGGGCACCTCGTCGATGTCCTCGCGGCTCGCCGCCATGATCGCATCCAGCGAGCCGAAGTGCCGGGCGAGGGTCTGCGCCACCTGCTTGCCGACGTGCCTTATGCCGAGGCCGAACAGGAGCAGCGACAGCGGCTGGGCCTTCGAGTTCGCGATCGCGAGCACCAGCTGCTCGGCCGACTGCTCGGCGAACCGGTCGAGTTCGATGAGTCGCGCCTCGTCGAGCTGGTACAGGTCGGCTACGTCGCGGATCAGGCCGGCGTCGAGCAGTTGCCGCACCCGCTCGTAGCCCAGGCCACGGATGTCCATCGCGCCGCGGCCGGCGTAGTGCACGATGCCCTCGAGCACCCGGCCGGGACAGGAGATGTTGGGGCAGAAGCGCACTGCCTCGTCTTCCACCCGGACCGCCGATGTGTCGCAGATGGGGCAGCGGTCGGGGAAGATGAAGGGCTGTTCCCCGCCGTCCCGCTTCTCCCGCAGGGGCCCCAGCACCTGCGGAATCACCTCGCCTGCCCGCACAACCTCCACCCAGTCGCCCTCGCGAATGTCCTTCTGCGCGATGACGTCCTCATTGTGCAGTGTGGCGCGCGACACCGTGACGCCCCCGAGCTCCACCGGCTCGAGTTCCGCCCACGGGCTCAGTGCCCCGGTGCGCCCCACGTTGATGCGGATCTTCAGCAGGCGCGTCACGGCGACCTCGGGGGCGAACTTCCGTGCGATGGCCCAGCGCGGTTCTCGATCACTGATGGTGCCGAGTTCGGATTGCAGGGTCAACCGGTCGACCTTGACCACCACGCCGTCGGCGGCGAACGGCAACGAAGGCAGCGTACCGGCCAGCTCGGACACCTTCTCCTGCACCTCCGTCATCGAAGCGGCCTGCGAACGGTGCGGCTCCACCTGGAAGCCCCATGCCTCCAGGCGTTCCAGCAGTCCATGCTGTGTGGTCGCGACCGGCTTCCCGTCGAGCACCTCCACCGTGAACGCGAACATGCGCAGGCGCCGTCGGCGCGTGATCTCCGGGTCGAGGGCGCGCAGCCCGCCCGATGCCGAGTTCCGCGGGTTGGCAAAAACCGGCTCGCCCGCCTCCTCCCGCTCCCGATTGACGCGCTCGAAATTCTTGAAGGGGAGGTAGACCTCGCCTCGCACCTCCATCAGCGCGGGGTGCCCCGTCCCCTTGAGCGTGAGCGGAATGTCGTGAATGGTGCGCAGGTTCGGGGTGATGTCCTCACCTACCAGGCCATTGCCCCGTGTCGTCCCGCGCAGGAACCTCCCCTTCTCGTAGGTGAGGCTCACGGCCGCGCCGTCGATCTTGATCTCGAGTGCGTAGCCTGCGGTGCGCACCCCGGCCGCCAGCCTCGCGTTCCGTTCCTCCCACGACACGAGCTCCTCGGGGGTGAAGGCATTGGCGAGCGACAGCATCGGCCGCGCATGCGTGTGCTTGACCAGGGCCGTCGCGGGCGTGGCACCCACGCGCAGCGTGGGACTGTCGGTCGACTGGAGTTCGGGGTGCTCGGCTTCGAGGGACTGGAGCTCGCGGAACAGCTTGTCGTATTCCGCGTCCGATATGGTGGGCGCGTCGAGCACGTAGTAGGCGTGGTTGGCCTGGTCGATCTGCTGGCGGAGGGTGGCGGCCCGCTCGCGCGCAGCCGGCGCCACCTTCGGGCTCACCGGCCCGTCGCCTCCTGCGTGATCACCGTCATCGTCACGCCGACGAGACGGTCGATCTCCTCGGCGCTGGCGCGCGCGAGGAGGCTCTCACTCCACGGTCCCTGCTTGTCGGAGAAGGTGTCGAGGAGGCGGCGCAGGTACCCGAGGATCGCGACCCGCTCGCGATCCTGCGCGCGCCCGGCCGGTTCGTCGCCCATGCGCTCCTGCAGCCGCTCAAATCGGTGTGCGTTGCGCAGCGCCTTGGCCGTGAGGTTGGCCACGACCCGGCAGAACTGGATGTCCGACTCGGAGAAGGAGGGGCCGTCCCGGAAGGTGCGCAGGAAAATTGCGCCGATGGCAACCGCGCGCCACGTAATGGGTACCACGGTGATGGTCTTCACGCGACGGCTCAGCAGCTGGCCGCGCACATGCTTGAGCGCCGGGTCATCGGCTGCATCGGCAATGAAGACGGTTTCGCCGGTCTGGAGGGCGCGCTTGAGTTCCGGATAGCGGTCGACGTCGACCACGTAATTCCGGATGCTCGGGTCCTCATAGCTGGCGACAAGGCGCACCGTCTGGCCGCCACGCTCCATCAGGAAAATGGAGCAGCGGTCCAGGCCAAAGGTCTCGCCCAGCCGGCGTGCCACGGCCTGCACGATGTCAACGAAATGCAGGGAGCCGGCGATTTCCTGGAGGATCTCGATGACGGCGAGGAGGTGCTTCTTCTCGTGCTCGAGGTGCTCGACCCGCTGCTGGAGCCGCTCGAGCTCTTCCCCCTGGCCCTGTCCGACCGACGTGGTCATGCGCGGGTCCGCTGGTTGGAGATGTGCCAAACGTAATCAGGACAACGGTGTAGGGCCACCGGTGTCACGGTTCGCTTGGAAGGTCGGTAATCTGGCGGTAAGTTCATTCAGCAAGGCCGGTTGCGCGGAGGGCGGAGACACCGTTCTCGAGCCGCGTCCGGGGCAGACGCAGGAGGTCCCATGTTCGATCGTGAAGAATCAGACGGTGGTGGCAGCTTCGCCGTTGGGTTGCTCGTTGGAGCCATGGTCGGCGCCGGCCTGGCCCTCCTTTTCGCTCCCGAGAAGGGCGAATCGGTGCGCCGCAAGCTCGGCAAGAAGGCTCGCCGCGTGAGCGAGACCGCGCGCGAAGTGGTGGAGGATGCGGCCGAGGAAGTCCGCGACGAGGTGGCACGTCGTCGTCGCGAGATCGCCAGGAACCTCGGCGTCTGAGGTGCCGGCGGGGGCGGCACGCGCCGCCCCCGCGCCGCCGCCTACTTCCTGCCGGCGATCTTCGTCAGCATCGCGGCCGCGTCCCGCTTGTACATCGGATCGCCGACGTCGGCGACCGGCAGGGTGGCGATCATCTCGAACTGTTCGCGCGCACCGGCGTAATTCCCGACATCCACATACACCAGACCGAGATCCAGCCGGTGGTAGATCCAGGTCGGGTGGAGCGTCACGGCGCGCTGCAGGTACATCTGTGCGTTGTTCCAGCTGGCCTGGCTGAACGCGCTCCCGCCCATGAACGACTTGGCGAAGAATCGCTCCATGCTCGACAGGCGCATGATCTCTGCGTTCCAGCGTCCGAGCACATGATACGCGCCGTCATGCGACTGGTCGAGGCCGATCGCGGTCAGTGCGTCCTGCTGGATCTCGACCGCCCGTTTCACCCGTTCTTTCCGGCTCTTGGTCAACGCGGCGCGCCCGATCGCGTTTGCCAGCACGAAATACGCATCCGCACTCTTCGGTTCGAGTACCACGGCGCGCTGTGCCAGGACCTCGGCCCGGTCATACATGGAGTCGCGCGAGGCGCTCGCCACCGAATCCGGCGTGAGCTTGCCCATGTCGAGAAGCGTCAGTGCCGCCTTCCAGTAGGCCGTGCCATTCATGGAATCCAGCGCGATGGCCGCGGTATACGCCTCGAGTGCCGCGGGCGGATCGAGTGCAAGGCGGGCGGCATTTCCCCGCGTCATGTCGGCGGATTCGCTCTGGGCGAAGGCGGTGCCCGGGAGCACCATGAGCAACGCCAGCAGGCCGGCAGGGCGCATCCAGGGAATCTCCATGGGGAAGACGGCGATGGGATCGAGCGGCGCTGAATGGTGATTGCGCGACTCATCGAGCGCAAGCGAGACGGCGGCGCGTTGGCCCCGGGGGAATGGCGCTCGCTGGTCCAGGCCTTCGCCCTCGGCGAGGTGCCGGACTACCAGGTATCAGCCCTGGCGATGGCCGTGGTGTTCCGCGGGCTCGAGCCGGCCGAGCTGGCGGCGCTCACCGATGCCATGCTCGATTCCGGCGACCGCCTGCACTGGGATGGGTTCCCGGTGCCGCGGGTCGACAAGCACTCCACCGGGGGTGTCGGCGACAACACTTCACTGCTTCTCGTGCCCATGGTGGCCTCGGTCGGTGCGGCCGTGCCGATGATGTCCGGTCGGGCCCTGGGACACACCGGTGGCACTCTCGACAAGCTGGAGGCCATTCCTGGATTTCGTACGAGGCTCTCCCTCCGCGAGGCGGAAGCGCAGGTGCGGCAGATCGGGTGCGTGATGCTCGGCCAGACGCATGAGATCGCTCCGGCCGATGGCCGTCTCTACGCCCTGCGGGACGTGACGGGCACGGTGGAGTCGGTGCCGCTCATCGCGGCGAGCATCATGTCGAAGAAGCTGGCTGAGGGACTCACCGGGCTGGTGCTCGACGTGAAGCGGGGCGGCGGGGCATTCATTCCGAAGCTGGACCACGCCCTCGAACTGGCCCGCATCATGATCGCCCTCGGCGCATCACACGGCTGCGACACGGTCGCCTTGCTCACGGCCATGGACCGTCCCCTCGGCCATGCCTGCGGCAATGCGCTCGAAGTGGAGGAGGCGATCGCCGGGCTCCGCGGCGAGGGCCCCGCCGACCTGATGGAGGTTACGTTCGCGCTGGGGGTCGAGATGCTTCTGGCGGTCGGCCTCGAGTCCAGCCGCCCGGCGGCGCGGTCCCGGCTGGAGCGGGCGATCTCCAGCGGCGGCGCGCTGGACAAGCTGCGGCAGATGATCGAGGCCCAGGGCGGGAACCCGGCGATCGTCGATGATCCGGGCGCGCTGCCGCAGGCGAGGCACAGCGAGGCGTGGCTCTCGCCGCAGGACGGGCTGGTGTGCGAAGTGGAACCGCGCGAAATCGGCCGCGCCATCAACGCCATGGGCGGAGGGCGGCAGCGCGTCACCGACTACATCGATCATTCGGTCGGGTTCCACATCACCGTGAAGCCGGGCCACGTGGTGCAGCGAGGCCAGCCGCTGGCGACCATTCATGCGCGCGAGGAACACGGGCTCGAGCTGGCCCGGCGCGCGCTGTCGAATGCCGTGCGTTTCGGCGAGTCGGCATCTCCGTTGCCGCTCGTTTCCCATCGCGTGACCCCCGCAGGCGTGGAGGACCTCGCATGAGCATCAGCTCGCCCTGGTACGGCCTGCTCGCTGCGGTTGCCTTCGTGATCTGGCTGGTTCAGCGCCGCCGCCGTCATCGCGTCCCGGGCGGTCCGATCATACACCGGGCCGAGCTGGAGCAGGCGGAGCGTGAGGTGCAGGCGATGGGAGCCTCTGATCGCGTCCCGCTCGATGAGCGGGATCACTGGGGGCCGGGAGCCCCTCGACCACCGATCCGGCTTTGACTGCTGCTAGATGAGGGACACTTCCTGTCCGAAGGTCTCGATGAGGTCGTCGTCGTACCGGTCGGCGAGTCGCGCCGTCTGGGTGACGAGCTCCAGCAGTTCGGGTTCCTCCACATCGGCGCAGAAACGGCCGGCGCCGAGCCATACGCAATCATTCTCGTCCACCGAGAACGCGGCGTAGTTCCCGAGGTCGTGGTTGAGGCTGAGGAGGGTGCGGAGCAGGGCCTCCCGCCCGCGCTGCGGGAGCTTCACCACGCGGAACTTCACGTGCAGGAAGGGGTCGGCCTCGGGCTCGTCGGCCCCGAGGATCGCCACATAGCCCGTGACGGTGCCGCGGTGCACGACCCACGCGTCGGGACCGAGCGCAAGTTTCGACGGATCCTCCCCGAGCCCGGTGAGGAGCTCGGGAATCTTGCGCCGCAGGTCGTCGAGTTGCACCTAGACGTCCAGGTTGGTGACGTACTTCGCATTCCGCTCGATGAACAGCCGCCGGGGCTCCACTTCGTCACCCATCAGCTCATCGAACAGCTTTGATGCCTCCACGGCGTCCTCCATGGTGACCCGGAGGATGGTGCGGGTGTCGGGGTCCATCGTGGTCTTCCAGAGCTGGCCGGGGTTCATCTCGCCCAGGCCCTTGTAGCGCTGGATGTTCACGTTGGTCTTGCCGTCACCGCTCATCCGCTTCACCGCCTCGTCGCGCTCCGGCTCGGCGTAGCAATACACCTCTTCCTTGCCCCGGGCCACGCGGTAGAGCGGCGGCTGGGCGATGTAGATGAAGCCCGCCTCGATCAGCTCCTGCATCTGCCGGAAGAAGAACGTAAGCAGGAGGGTCCGGATGTGGGCGCCGTCCACGTCGGCGTCCGTCATGATGATGATCTTGTGGTAGCGCGCGTCGGCGAGCGTGAAGTCCTCGCGCACGCCGGTACCGATCGCGGTGATGATCGCGCGGATTTCCTCGTTGCTCAGGATCTTGTCGATGCGCGCCCGCTCCACGTTCAGGATCTTGCCGCGGAGCGGCAGGATGGCCTGGAACGACCGGTCGCGGCCCTGCTTCGCGCTGCCACCGGCCGAGTCGCCCTCCACGAGGTAGATCTCGCTGTGCGCGGGGTCGTCGATGGAGCAGTCGGCCAGCTTGCCCGGCAGCACCATGTTCTCCAGGCCGGACTTCTTCCGGATCAGGTCGCGCGCCTTCCGGGCCGCCTCCCGTGCCCGCGCTGCGCTCACGGCCTTCTCGATGATGACCCGCGCGACCGGTGGATGCTCCTCGAGGAAGTTCCCCAGGTGCTCGTTCACCACCGTCTTGACGATGCCCTCGACCTCGGAATTGCCGAGCTTGGTCTTGGTCTGGCCCTCG
>Ga0190274_10000651_pt1 | contig 20303 bp, 22 predicted proteins | sample Popmic531T_FD_133002 | JGI IMG/M metagenome (GOLD analysis project Ga0190274, IMG submission 133002) | Populus adjacent soil microbial communities from riparian zone of Yellowstone River, Montana, USA - 531 T | ecosystem: Environmental > Terrestrial > Soil > Riparian zone | place: USA: Montana... | reverse complement strand
TTCAGGAAGAACAAATCCGTCCTCTTTTTGGCTCCGCGATTGATGAAGCCCGAAGCTGCGATGGCGCTGGACACCTTGGCGGCGAGCGTTTGCTGGGTGACGTAAAGCACCTCACAGCCCATTGGCTTGGTCACCTGCTCATAGGCATTGAAGTGAACTGAAATATCCAGTTCGCGTTTCTGTTGATTGTGCCAGTTCACGATGGTGTTGAGGTTCTGGTTCTGACTCTTTGACGTGTTGTCATGGAACGTGTTGACTGCAACACCGCGCGAGATCAATTCGCCTGCCAGTTTCTCGGTTACCTTCCGGGCCTCATCGACCTCGTCGATAATACCGGATGCGCCACGCACATACTTGCCGTGGCCGCTGCTGATAGCGATGCTGCTGTATGTCATTTGCTATCTCTACTGTCCCATTTATCCCGATCCTTGAAATATTGATCACGAACTATTTTTATTGTCTCTTGGTTCTGTATGATTTGTTGTTGCAGCACCGTGATCTTCTCTTCCATCCGCGACATTCGCGCTACGCTGTACTCAGCGCCGCGCGTCTCCATCGTCATGACACGTTGCTCCAGCTTAACCATGTACGCGAGGACGCTCGCCGCACCCGCGCCGATAGCAACCATCTGCGCTATCAGAAAGTAAACCAAAGCCTGATTTTCTTTCATCCATGATTTCACGTTCTCAACCATCAGAGTCGGATCATCACATTCCATGCAGTCCACGGCTGCATGACGTTGAACGGCGTAGTGCTGCCAGTAGAAACAGTCTGTCCGGATATCGTCGTGCTGACGGAGACGGTAGTAACGGAGCAGCTGCCACTTATGGAGGTGACGCTGACACTGCCACTACAAGTGTGCGAGTGGTTAAGGGTGCGATCCGCAGCATCCGTGAATGCCGGAAGAATGTGCGTATGATCAACGCCACCGCCGCCCAGCGTCAGGGTGCCCGCCGGACCGAACGCACCGCCGCCGCCATGACCACCCGGACCAGAACCCGCAACGACTGGATTGTTCGCGGTGCCACCCGACCACGTCTGTGTGTGGCTATGATCAAGACTGCGATCCGAACCGCCCGTCCGGGTAGATTGACCATTGATACCGTGAAGATGGTCCGGCGCGGCGTTGATCGACGTAGAGCCCGAAAAAGAGCCGCTGCCGGTGGCAGTGATAGAACCGCTGCCCGTTCCTGAACCCGCGAACGCCCCCTGTTGCGTGTGGGTATGCGCAACAAGTTCAGCCAGCGTCATCGTGTGGGTTTCTTCGCCGCCGACAGTACCGAGCGCGCGAGCCGTAAGGCTGGCACCGGTCCCGGCGATAATAAGCGCGCGGCCCAGTTGCTTGGGAAGCACTATGCGGCAGTTCGCATTGTATGCTGCCGTTGCCGTACCCTGCGCCACGCGCGTCGTTCCCGCGCCCGCGCTTGTCTGCAGCGGGGCTACGGCATCGGAGAAAGTGTTATAGAAGAACGCAAACAGGTTTACCGTGTCGGCATGGGCGCGCGTCGTTCCGCCCGAAAGCGCGGAACCAATCGAGCCATCATTCGCCAGCACCCAGCCCGAGTCTGCAATAATCTTGAACGTCAGCTTGGCATCACCCGTAGTGGGGAGCCCCAACAACACGGCGAGCGCGAGATAATCCGCTGTGTTGAGTAGCCCCATCATGTATGACGTAACGGGAAGTTCTTCCGCATCGCCGGGACCGGCAGTCAGGCGTCCAATGATCTTGTTGGTCGCCATTTCGATCTTGTGACTAGCGTTCCAGTTCGACGGGCGCACCAGTGTCGCGTCAGAACCATCGCCCTTAGCCGACACAAATGGATGCTTGACTGTGAGGGCCATTTACGGAGCCTTTATCGTGTATTGGACAGTATCTTCTTTAACCTGTCCGCCGCTTGTTGTCATAGTCGCGATGGCTTTGTACGACTTCCCGTCGAGCCCAGCCGAAGCGTAGAACACAACGCTCTTATTACCTGTTTCGATAGCGATACCATCGATAGCAACAGGGTCTGCATCGACAGGAATTACTTCGAAGGTAACTGCGGAGAGTTGCTCTCCGGTATCGAGCCAGTCGGTATAGTCGATTGAATAGCGTTTCCGCTCGTCAGGCGACTTGAAATACTTCCCTAAGTTCATCGCTATCCCCTTTCTCTTGGCCCAGCGAACATATCATTTTCCTCGTCCAGCACCTCCATAGACTTGCCTTCCAGAGGCACAAGGGCCGGGCTATCTACAACGCGATCCCCGCGTCGCACCTCCATGGACTTGTCCTCCATGGCCACGATCATCATGCGGCGTTCAGCCGACACCCCCATGCGCCGGTTTTCGTAGGTGACGAACAGGACTTCAGTGTCGGTATAGACCAACCCGACATACGCTGGCGGGAAGGTGTCAGGGTCAACAAACAGCCCGGCATAGAGGAACTGATCGAATTCGATCCTGTGCTGGTAGAAGATGTTCGTGTTGACGAACAGTTCGGGACGGATGTTCTGGTAGGACGTTAGGACATGCGTATAGAACGTGTCCGGGTTGGTATAGAGCGCAGGCTGGATGGTGTAGTTGCTGGTGACCGTCTGCGTGTAGAAATTATCCGGATCGGCGTAGAACGCAGACGTGATCGTGTAGCTGCTCGTAAGAGCGTGTCCGTAGAACGTATTCTGGTTGGCAAAGAACTCCGGGGTCAGCGTAGTGCTAGCTGTTACGACCGTCAGGGTGACGGGTTGCCCCGCCAGTACAAACGCCCCCGCCCCCGCGCTTACCGCGAGCTTGCGCGAAACCTGCAGCACGACCGGCTGGCCCGCCAAAGTAACCGCGCCTTTCGCAGCGGCCATCTTGTGCGCGTAACGCAGTATTGCAGGCTGACCGGCGAGCGCGAAGTTAACTAGGTTCGCCGCCATTATCTGGTTGTCGGCGTAGCGCAGCGTAACGGCGTAGCCGGTTACTGTGAACGCACCCGTACCCGCCAGAAGTTTGCGCGCGTAGCGTAACGTAACAGGCTGGCCCGATACGGTAACGACAGCGCCAGCGATACTTTGATTGATAGTATGGGGAAGATCGGTGAAGTAATCGCCCCATGACGAACCATCGTAGTAAGTACCTGACCCGCCCAGATAGGCTGACCCCGAAGAGGTCACCTGCGTCATGTACTTATTGGAGTCATCCGCCACGCCAGTACGTACAAACGACCACGCATACTCAGTGCCAATCACAGTAGTGACTGATGGTGAAAACGTGAATTCGACCGTTGGTGTCGCGGCGTTAACGAGAGTGCTTCCAAGCACGGTGTTGGAAGTACCAAGCAACGTAGTCGGGCGATGTAATGCGTCAGTCGTATAAAGTTTTATGTTTACGCTATCGACCGGATTACTGATCCTGCCCAGCGGTGCGGCAACCTTGTCGACGCGCGTTCCAACCGACAGGAAAGTCTGACCAAGACTGACTATAGGGGCAGCGCCCCAATCCGCTTCTGTATACGTACCACTGATAACAATATCGACGGGGCTGCTCCCGCCCGCTTGCGCCAGCAGCTTGCGCGCAACGCGCAGCGTAACCGGTTGACCAGTCTTCACAAACGCGCCCGGCGAGGCGAGCATGTTAGTGTTTTGATCGGCAGAGTAGCGCAGGTTGATGGCTTGCCCGCTGATCGTGAACGCGCCAGCTGCGGCAGGCATGACACGGGTGCGGCGGAACGTAACCGGCTGGCCCGCTAGCGTGACTGTACCCGCGCCCGCATGACTGATCGTGCATGGAATATCAGAAGAGATATTGTTCCACGACGAACCGTCATGATAAATCGCAATACCACCCGAATAGCTGGACGCATCGGTGATTTGCGACAGATATTCGTTGCTGTCATTAAGCGCGCCGGTACGCTCGAACACCCACACATACTCGGTGCCGTTTGCAACCGTGATCTGCGGTGTAAACGTGAACTCGACCGTTGGTGTAGCGTCTGCGGTGAGGCTACTTCCCGCCACCACATTGGAAGTGCCGAGCAGTGTGGTTGGATGGTGCGATGCATCCGCCGCGTATACTTTTATGCATACACCATCAACTGGATTGCCGAGCCTGCCTAATGGCGCAGCAATCTTGTCGATGCGCGTCCCAACCGACAGGAAGGTTTGCCCAATGCGCTCTATCCCGAAGGAGGCATTGCCCCAGTCAGTTTCTGACGATGCGCCGCTGATAGTAATAATGGCAGGACTGCCAGCCTCGGCCCGCAGCACACGTCCAACTCTAAACCCGACCGGCTGACCCGCAAGCGTGACCGCGCCAGTGGCAGCGGGCATGACGTACGTGCGGCGCAACGTGATCGGCTGACCCGCGAGCGTGACCGCGCCCGCTGCTGCAGGCATGACGCGGCTACGAAGCAGGTTGACCGGCTGGCCTGCTAGTGCCACCGCGCCTTTGGCGGCGGGCATGACATGGGTGTAACGGAAGGTTACGGGCTGACCCGCGACTGTGAACACACCCGTTGCGGCGGGCATAACGCGAGTTCGACGCAATGTGACCGGTTGCCCAGCGAGCGTGAACGCGCTCGTGGCCGCCACCATTATCTGGTTGTCGGCGTACCGAAGCGTGACCGACTGGCCCGCGACTGTGACCGCGCCGGTACCCGCTGCAAGCCTGCGCCCTATTCGCAAGGCTACCGGTTGACCCGCAGCGGCAAACGCGCCAGTCCCTGCAGCCAGCTTTCGCGCCGCGCGCAGCCCGACCGGCTGACCGTTGAACGCAATAACCCCCGGCAATGGGTCTAGGACAATACCTAGCGCGGCGGGCCTGAACTGTAGTTCAACCCAAGAGACGGCAACCCGAACATTCCCGGCAGTCGACGCACCGAAGAATATTTTAAGGGCCATGGTCTACGCCGTTGTTGTTGGGATGCTCAGAACGAAATCGGCCCACTCTTTCGGAGATGTTTGATCGATGCAAACGAGAGTGACCACGTCCGCATTCATCTCAGTAGCCGATAGAGTAATCAGAACCAGCACGCTGCCCGCAGGACTGACAGTGGGCAACGTAGTGACGTTCGTGAGGCCCGCGCCGTCCTTGTCGACCTTGAAATCTCCTGCGGCAATCGTCGGATTAACTTTGCACGACCCGCCAGTGATCATGTCCTCAAGCGAGATGCGGATAATGAAGTCTTCATTTTTGACTGGAGGATTGTAAGGTGCGGCCATGTCAAACCCCGATGTTTGAGGAGGCTCGTGCGCCTCTATAGATGAAGTTGATACCGGTGTTGTTTCCGAGGTCCACCGAATTAACCGCGTAAGCACCAGCGCCGCTAACGTTTAGGTTCAGGACGGCGGCATCGCTTAGATCAATCGGGGTAGGCGTGAATGTAATAAGAGATGCTTGGACGACGCCGCTGGTTGGGGCGGTATAACGCATCTTCTGCGTCCCTCGCACCCACCCAGCAATGAAAGTGTTCGCCCCCGACGAAAACGAAATAGTCCCATAGGCCGTAGCCGCATTAACAATACTGTCGAAGTCGTTCGTCCCGGTTATGATGAAGCTCCAGTCCTGAAAGGTGTAATTCAGCGTTACAGTGTTCCAATTTATACTCGTGGTAACATTCGTCGCTCCGGAAGTCTGGAACCTACCAACACTAAGCGAAGACGTTTGCTTGTTAACGGTGACGTTTGTTCCAGAAATCAAAAACGACATAGCTCCAGTACCGTCGAAGTACCAAGTGCCACTACCCATATTCAGCACGCGGACCCCCGTCCCGGTGGATGAGAATTGAGCACCCGTCAGATAGACGTTGAACGCCCCAACAGTGAACGTCCCTGCCGTAAACACAAAATTGCCGGAACATCTAAAGTCCGACGCCATGGTCACGACACCACTATTAAGCTGCACTGCAGCGAGTGTGAGGCCAGCGAGATTGACGGTACTGGGGCCGTTGATTAACCATGTGGAAAGTGTAGAGGAGAGTGTCATGCTCGCCACCAGCGTGATGTTGCCCGACACCGTGAGGATAGGCGCACCCGTGCCCGCCAGTGTCCCGGTGAAGCCGGTGCAGTTCAGGCTCAGACACGTACGAGAACTCGAAACCGTTACGGTGTTAGCGCCCGACGCAGCATCAAGGAAGACATCATCAGTGGCGAGCGGCACAGCCTGACCGCCAGCACCGCCGGACGTGAGCGCCCATTTGGTGCCCACCGTAGCGTCCCACGCCGCTGTGCCTCCGACCCAATATCGAGCAGCCATACTATATCCTCACAACGTCTTGTAACGGTAGCGCAGCATAACCGGCGAAGCGCCACCGGCAGCCGGATTACTTAGCGCCATACGATAGACATTACTGTTACCGTCATCGAACTCGACAAACAGGTTTGCAAAATTGGAGATCGCAGCGACTTGTGGCGCGGTTAGGACTTGCTCTGCGGTCACAAAAAATTCGGTAGGGGTGTGGGTCCATTCAACAATCTCCGTCGCGCCGTCGAACAGCCGCACAGCAAGGCTTACACTGGCACTCGGCGGCGACTGAATGTAGTCGAGATCGTTGAAGGTCACTTCATCGATTGACTGATAAATGCCGGTAGTGCCGCCAACTTCATTGGTCCACCCACCAAGAGACGTATCTGCATTAGGCCACAGGAACTCACGCGGGGGGATGGTCAGCGTAACGTTCTTGCCCGACAGCGTGAACGCACCAGCCGCAGTAGGCATGACGCGCGTGTAGCGGAATGTGACCGGCTGGCCCGCGAACGCGACAGCGCCCGTGCCCGCCGTCATTACTTCGTTGTCGGCGTAAACAAGCGCGACCGACTGACCTGTCAGCGCAAACGCCCCTGCAGTGACCGGCATGACGCGGGTGCGACGGAACGTGACCGGTTGCCCTGCAAGCGCAAACGCCCCTGCAGTGACTGGCATGACACGAGTACGGCGCAGCGTCACTGCGTTACCCGTCGAAGTAACCGCGCCAGTCCCTGCTATAAGTTTGCGCGAAGCGCGAAGCACAACTGCCTGACCAGCCAGCGCAAGCGCCCCCGTGTCGGCAGGCATTGAGCGATGCGTAACCGGCGTACTCTTGGTCAGCGTTACATCTTGACCCGCGACGGCAATCGCACCTTTAGCTGCTACAAGTTTGCGCCCGTACTGAAGCCCCGCTGGTTGACCAGTTTTTGCGATTGCGCCAGTACCAGCAACCAGCTTGCGGCCAACTCGAAGCGCAACTGCCTGACCCGCAGTAGTGATCGCGCCCGTAGCGGCGGGCATAATGCGGAACGGCGTACTCTTGGTTAGCGTTACGTCTTGCCCCGCAACAGCAATCGCGCGCAGCGCAGCGGGCATCACACGAGTACGGCGCAGTGTTACAGCTTGACCAGCAGCAACGAACGCGCCTGTGCCCGCTATAAGTTTGCGCCCGACGCGCACTCCCACCGGCTGACCCGCCAGCGTGATCGCACCCGTGTCAGCGGGCATCGTGTAATGAGTAACTACACCGACTTTAGTCAGTGTTACGTCTTGACCCGCAACGGCAAACACGCCCGTCGCAGCAGCCATCGTGAAGCCCGCTGGCCCCAGCGTCTCGCCCATCCATGACAGGAAGCCAGATGGTTTGGTTTGTGTGTATTCAGCTGCTTCGGTGCGGATGGTGTAAGCGTCACCTGCGAGTGGAAAACTGGCGCGTATGGCGTAGTTGCCTGCCGCAAACGTAGAGAGATCAATGCCGTTGGTGCCCGCAACAGGATCGCCATTGGCGGTGCCTGCCCAGCTTCCCGCGTTCCTGCGAAACCAAATCTTGTCTGTAGAAGCATCCCAAGCGATGCTTAGGATGTCTCCATTTACTGGAGCGCCGATGTTCCCGCCGGTAGGGGTGCTTACACGGTTGATGCTTCCGTCCTGCATAATACGGACGTTGTTGGTGACGGAATTTAGTGCATCAGCTGCGTTCTGTAGCCCTACGGTTCCGCCAGCCTCGACAACTACAATTTCAACGTAGAACTTGTCCGATCCCGTACTTGGGTGGGTCGTGGTGGACCGCACCGCGTCGGAACCAGTAGCTGTACCAAGCGTCGCTGTCTTGTCGCTGTTGGATAGCGTTACGCTTGCGGTCTTGTCGCCGCTGTTCCACGCATCCGCCGTGACAGTGCGAACCGTGTATTCGTTGTACTTCAGTGTCCCCGCATCGTTGACGATGTAGGGGATGACGACATCGCTGCCGCGCTGGTAGATCTTGCCGTCTTTGGACAGCCCCTGCCCGGTTATATTGGCAAGAGTGACGATACCTACATTGTTCGCCGCCGCTCTGTCAGCCGATCTAAGGACGTAAGCGTCAGAATTGGCATTGGCGATGTAGACTTGATAGATATCAGTCCCATCAAACATAGTGTTGGTGCAGATATATGGAGTAGGAAAACCATCCACAGCACTACTTGTCGTGGCAAGCGTCATCGTGGTGTCGGTGCTGACACCGTAGTGGATCAGATTAGCCAGAGACGAAATAAAATATGTGGTGCCACCAGACACATAGGTGCCTGAACCCATCTGCCCCCCTGCTGGCAATGCTGAAGCAGAGTAGGCGGTTAAAGCCCCGAGCGCGTTTGCAGCCGATAGGGTCCGGTAAGATGTGTTTGTCGGGGCATAAAACAGGAAATGAACGCGGTCATTCGGAGCAATGCAGGCATCATAGGCGATGTTATCAATACCTGTATTGGCATCGACCCTGACCGCAGCCGCCCATGTATTGACGCCCGTGCGTCTCGAATAATACAGCCGTGCGCGTGGTGTGCCTGATGTATTGGTCTGCAAGCCGTTGTAGAACGCGACCACCTCGCCGGTCGAACGGACAACGAGCGAGCCGTGAAAGACCGTAGCTCCCATCTGACCCGCAACCGCCGACGCCGCCGCCACCGTCTCGGTCGTCGCGAGGAACGCCTCGGTCATCATGTCGAACGACAGATATTTTGTCGCGACACTGGTCGATGCCGTGCCGTCGTTCACCAGCATATGGATGACGCTGCCAACCTGATACGCGCTGAGATTTAATATCGCGGTGGTGAAGCCGGTCTTGGTGGTGACGCTGGCCCAAACAGTGTCTGGTCCGCCAAGGAAAGGGCCAAAAACCTTTAAGACGCGATCACTGGGAATACTACTCCATGCAAGTGTCGTTGCGTTCCAATATCCGGCGCTCTGAGAAACATCAACATTAGCGGTTACGCCCTCATAATCCTTGAAATAATTGGCAGCATCTACAGCACCGCTTCGGGAGATAACCACAGCATATTGCGTGCTCGGGCTGATAGCGACCGGAGTAGTAAATATGAACGTGCGCTCAACTGCTCCTGTCGTCAGTGCCGATGCAGCTATTGATGATGATGTGCCTAGCGACGATCCGGTCGGTCGGCTCGTCCCAGTATCGAGCAGATAAATGTCAGCCGTAAGATTATCAGTCGGACTACCAGTCTTGCCTATAGTCCAGCCTACCGAAACAATGACTGTGCTGGATACTCCAGTCGTAAACGTCTGATACGTTTTTGAAGTACTATTGCCATTGCCCCAAGTCGTAGAGCTACTCGTACCCTGTACGATTGTATAAATTAACTCAGTGGCCCCAGCCTTATACGCCTGCAGTGTCGTCGCCGTGGTGCCGTCGCGACCGAAGAAATAGTAGGCGTCAGTGGCGAGGGTGACGGCAGTGTTAATCTTCATGGACACTTCGGCTAAAGTGTTCCCGGTCCAAGTCCCTCCAGTACAAGTGTAAGAATAACCTCCAGCGTAAGAACTAACGCCTACATTTCGTGCTACCCTTGGATAATTAACCGCGTCCGTCCCCGTCCGCAGAATGCAAACTGCGAAGGACGCACTGGCTGATATGGTCGGCGGCGATGAGAATAAAAATGTAACCGTGCCAGCGTCGGCGTATGTCGTTCCGGTTATGGTCGAGCAGGCAACCAGATTGCTGGTTGCCAGAAGCGATCCATTGGGATCGGTGGCCCTGATCTCGGCATATACGTTATCAGTTGGTGATCCCGTTTTGGATAATTGGGCCGTAGCACTGAAAACCACCAAACCGCCGACACCAGCGGTAAATGTCTGGGCTATTCCTCTCGTCGGGCTATCAAAGGTGGAATAATCACCGCTCGCTACTGACGCCGTATCAAGCGCGACGACTGGATAATTCCCCGCCGCAACCTTGAACGGCCCAACCGGCGCGACCGCCGTACTAATGCCGGTGATCGTGACCGGGAGGGCCATCAGGTAAACCTTTAGGTGATCGTCAGCGCGCCCAGTGTCGGGTCGAAGTCAACCGTGAAGGTTTCGGTATCCGCCAGCGTGACCGCGCTACCGTAGTTGTACCAGCCAATGATCTTGTTGGCGGTGCCCGCGCTACTGGTGTTGTAGAGGACCACGTACTGGAACGGTCCAATGCCACCCGCACTGGCCGTAAATACAGTGTCCGCTAAGACTAGTTTAGCCACGCCTCCCGTTTGCGTAAATGACGTGAACGCAGGCGTATTGCCGCCAGCAGTGTAGCCGTTGGCGGCGGCGGGCGCAGGGAATGCGCCAGTCGACCACACCGTAGATGCCGCCGTTGGTGCGGTGTTGGTCAGCGCCGTCTTGAGTACGGCGGTAGTGCCATTCGTGAGGTTGTGCGCGGCAATACCCAAATCCAGCGTGAATGCATCGACTTTATTGAACGCGACCATGTCTCTATCTCCTTGGGTTACAGTCCGAAGATGCCAGCGGCGTTCCAGACAACAGTGATATCGCCGCCGTTCGGCAGCACCGGAAGCCCGGTAACGTTAGCGTCGAGATAAGTCACAAGCCGCCATGTCCCGCTCGCACCTGCGTTCTTTCTAAAGAGTACGATGGCTTCAAGATTGTTACCCGCTGGCACCGCCAGATAGATGACATCGTTGCCGTCAACGATGCCGTTGGTCCGTGTGACCGCCGTGATTTCCATGGGCGTCCCGGCAATGCCCGCCAGCGAGGAGTAGAACTCATGCGAGGCGTTGTAGGTATAGAGCCCGGTGTCGACCAGCGCCGCAAACAGGCCAGTTGTGCCGGACCCGGTCAGCGCGCTGTCCGCGCTGCCACTCAGCAGCGCCTCTTTCCATTTGGGATAGATCGCGTTGGCCATGAACTATCTCCGGCGCGTTGAGAAGCTTCGTGGAAAAACCCACGCCTGCGCGTTGTTGACGTTGCGGTGCAGGCTCTCGGTCCCCGCAACCGATATCGTCTTGCGGAACGCGGCCATGTGCGCCTGCGCCAGCTGCAGGTTGCTGTAGGGCTTGGCGGGCTGCGCCATCATTCGCCCTATCAATCCGCTGAGAATGCCCGTGTGGTATTTCTCAAGCATCCACTGCGGGAATTCCGGATAGCCGTCGCGCTGCACCGGGTCGGTGATGCTCAGGGCTACCTCCGCTGTGTAAGTGTAATCAACGTCGGGTTCTTGACTAGGCGGCGAGTACATGAAAGTTATCTCGCCGGGTACCGACATGAGACAGCGTTGCGCGAAGCCATTGACATTCGACACACTGATCAACCGTACAATGGTCGAAACGCTTTCCGGTTCGATGTAGTAGACCGTGCCAAGGGGCTCGTGCGGATACGCCGTGAATGGAATGCCTTCGGTCCAGATGCTGGACTCCCGAAAGAACTGATCCATCACGTTGAAGAATTCCAGCAGGATCGCATCGTCGAGCGACCCCGGCAGGGATATTCTGGCATTCTTGATCAGGCGCTCTGTTGCATAGCTCATGCAAGAATACTCATGAGAGTGTCATCAGTTGCTGGGTGAACTTCCCAATGAAGGCTGCGGCTCTGGTGTCTTGAGTATCTTCTTCGTCGCGCAGCTGCGCAAAGCCTACCATGAAAAACAGAAACGCCACCCGGTACTGCGGGTCCATGTTGAATAGCGTGAGGTTGGCTACGTCACTGACAATGAATTGCGGGATGGTTGAAACTGACAAAAACAGATCCGGACGGTTGCGCCGGGCCGTCATGATGCCGAGGTTCAGGTTCGAAACGAGTTCGGCATCGCTATAGCGATACGGCGGCACGATATCCTGCAGGAGGACACGCGCCTCGTTGACGTAATTCGCCACAGTCTCAAGCGCCATCGTACCCTCCCCTAAGTATGCAAGTAGCCGGGGACACGCCCCCCGGCTACTCACATCGCTGTGGGCTATCAGCCGGGGAAGATGACCGCCTGTGCGATTGCCGTGTTGTCCACGACCTTGTGACCAAACACTTGCAGGCCGCGCATGATGGTACCGAAGGTCTGCTCGGAACGCATCGTCTCCATCTTCGTCATCTGAGATGCGAAGGTAAGACCATGTGCGTGACCGGCGTACATCAGGTACTCGCCCGCCGCCAGACCGTTGGCCGTACCGGACGGCAGCAGGTTCGACGTGTAGAGCGTGAAGCGGTCGACCATGCCAATGCGTCCGTTACGCAGCATCGAAGTGGAGTCGCCCGAGAGATAGGCTTCCCGCAGTTCCGACATCTTGATCAGCGTAGCAGCCCACGTCGGCAGCACGACCCAGCGCCCCGTCTCGGGGATGTTCTGCTCGTCCAGCGTCTGGCCGAGGCGCAGGATCGCATCCACGATCTCGACCTTGCCGGTGGTGGGGGAGCGAGCAACAACCGAGAGCGGGGTACCGGTCACACCAAGATTGATGATGTGGGAGATCTTGCCCGCAGCAGCACCACGGTTGTCAGGGGTAGCCGCCTGATCCTTCATGGCGAGAAGCACAGCCGTGTCGATGGTGATCTTCATCTGTTCGGCGGCATCGTCGGACCACATCGAAAGCAGGTTCAGATCGCTCTGCACGTCCATGACATCGTCAAGGATGGTGTTGAAGTACTTGCCCTTGTCAATCAGGAGATCGATCACGTTACCGGACGGGCGCTGCAACGTCAGCGTCTGGTCGGCAGCGTAGTCGCTGATCGAGATCGTCGGCTTGGTGCGGATCTTGACCTTGTCGCCTTGGTTCTTGATCTCGCCCGCGTAATCAGTGTTGGAGATCGCGGCCAGCACCGTCGAAGCATAGAACTTCTCGACAAGTTTGCCGGACCAGATTTCAGGGATGAAGCCGGTCGCTGCGAGGGTGTTGGGGATGCCGACAGTAAGCGGATAAGCGGAAGTACCAAGGGTACTTCCCTGTGGTGCGAGAGGATATGCCACGGTGTGTGACTCCTGAATTGAGAAGGGTTACCGGATACGCCCCTCCCGCTCCGCGTCGAAGATCATTGCTTCGAGTTGGGCTTTCTCTGCCTCGCGGCCCCGGTAATGACCGGATGCCGACTGGGCATAGAACTGCGAGATCTGGGCGCGCGTGATAATGGGCTTCTCAGCAGGGGCGGTAGACGCCGCTGAAGTCTTGGCTCTGCCCGGTGCAGCAAACTGTTCGAGAGAGACTTTGCCGTTGGTCTGCAGTCCATCGGCGCTGTGTAACCCGAACCCTTGCGGGACGCTGGCAGCCTCTTGATCAAGGAAGCCTTTGAAGAAGCTGATCACACGCGGAGAGTTGTTCTGCGCGTACGCCTGCCTCAACAAGTCATGTCTAATAGCACCGGAATACATATCCGGCAATGCCAGCCACGAATGAAACTCGGGTAACACATTGATATCGCGCCAGTGCGGGACGCGCGTATCCAGCGTCGCTTCCAGTTCGAAGCGCGCCCGCGTCGTGTTCTGCTCGGCGGTCGTAGCCAGCTGCTTCTCCAGATTGGTGAGCTTGGCCCGCAGCGCAGCCACCTCCGGGGAGAGTTCTTCCTTGGCGCGGCGCGCGACCACACCCAAGAACTCGTCGCCATATTCGGTGCGCTCTTCCGCCGTCAGCAAACTCTGCGGACGCAGTTCTGATGGCGTTTCCGCCGGGCGTTGCATTGTTGCCATCAGGTTTTGCATTGACGAGATCTGTTCGCTCATCGAACGGATATCGCCCTCGGCGCGCTTGTATCTGCCCTCCATCGCCTTGTAGCGCGTCTCCCAACTCTCTTCCGAAATCTGGGGGGCCTGCGGGGGAGGAGCCTGCGGAGCGGGGCCGCCCTGCGCGAACAGCGGCAGCTGCACCGGCTCCGGGGGCGGTGCCAACTGCGGGGGAGCCGCTTCCTGCTCCGGAGGCTGCGGGGGCGGTGCCTCGGCGGGCGGCTGGCCCTGCTGGGCGCGGAACGCGGCATCCGCCTGCTCGGCCTGCTTGCGCACCGCCGGGGGAATGAAGGTGTTGGGGTCGTCGACCAGTCGCGGTTTCGGTGCCATCGTCTTACTCCATGATTATCTCGGCTGCTTGTTTTCAGCAGCCTTGTGAATGCTCTCGGCGGTCTTGCGGCAGTCCTCCAAGAGTCGCCCTAGTCCCACCAGACTCTGGGCACGACCTTGAGCGACCTGAAGCATTTCAGGCGGGGACTGAATGCACTCGACGCATCTGTGGTCAACATATTCGGCCAGCGCCGCTATGAACTCGTCCCACTGCTGGGGTGCGGACGATGCAAGATGCGCAGCGGTCAGCACCATATTCTTGTCGTTCAATACTTCACCTGTACCATGTCCGTAATGTCGGGCGCATCAAGCGCACCACTGCCTGACGGCGTCACCTTCGCGTAGTTGTTGATCGACCGCTGTTCCGCCTCGCGTGCGAGTTGGTTCACGGCCTCACGGTTGGGGAGCATTACCTGCGCCCCTTTATTCTTGTGTTTGATGAAGCCTTTCATCAGGCCGGGAACGCGCTATGCACGCCGGACTGCGTGCCGGTGGTATTGACCGACGGCCCGCCCGGCGTCAGCGACACTTGGAACGTACCCGCCGCAAGACCAGTTGCACTGACATAGTATGTCGGTCCCACGGTAATGCCGGTCGGCAGGGCACCAGTCGACTGAAACCGGATCGCCTGACCGGCCAGCCAGCCATGGGCGGCCAGCGTGACAACAGCTGGCGACGCAATGGTGATGGTAACCGTCCGCAGGTTGAGCTTGATCTGCACCGCCTGCAGCGTCCGGGTGAAGTCCTTGCGGTCGATGGCGGTGTGAACGGGGATGCCCGCCGCCACCTCCAGCGCCTTGATGAACTTCTCGATGTCGTAGTCATCCACCCGCCGCTGGATCGGCGCGATGCCGGACCCGGTCTGCGCCAGCGGAATGGTTTTCTCGTAGTCGTTGTCGTCGACGCTTCGATAGAAAGTGACTGCGGCCATGTTGTTACCTCGTGATGTGCTTGACTGCCCACATGACAGCTTCTTCCATCTTGGTGACCGCGAGCGATAACTCGCGGGATTGTCCAGCCGTGTCGCAGTAGCGGATGAACTCAAGGCCCATGTCCTTGATCTCCTTCATCCGCGCTTTCTCCAAGTCCGTCAGGACACGGTACTCATGACGGACGACATTGTTGACGATGCGCTCGTCGCTGGTCGAGTCGACCATGTTATTTGCCCGTGACGCCCGGACGGCGCGGCCCGGCACTCTGCTTGCCGAACATGTGGCCACCGCCGCCCTTGGCCCATTTGCCGCCCGCCTTCGACTTGGTGGAAGTCTGGCCGGGAGTCTGGGTGCCGACGTGCTGCTTGCCGAACATCTTGGTGGTGCCACCCTTCACGAACGGGGTGCTGCTGCTCTTCATAACCTTGCCTTTAGCCATCTTACTCTCCTGTTGGGTTATCCCGGCCCGCCTTGGACCGTGTTGGTGCGTGGCCCCTGATCGTTGTTCATGGCCGGGCCTTGCTGGTTGCCTTGCGCTTGCGCCGCTTGCGCCTGCAGGGCGGCTTCCTGCTGCTTCTTCTTGAGATCGTCTTCCGACGGCACGACCTTCTCGCCGTCGACACCTATGTTGTCCGACACTTTGCGGAGGACAACTGCGCGGCCCTCTGCGCCCATGATCTCCATGTCGATGGGGTTGGCGGTGGCCTGCAGGAATTCGATCTGGCGGGAACGTTCAGTCTCGCGCTGGATGGCAACAGTTACACCCTTGACGCGGATCGCTTCCTGCCCGGTCAGCATGCCCGACTGGTCCGTCAGCATGATCATGTCAAACAGATTAGACAGGAGCCCCTGTAAAACATCACGGTCGATGTTGGCGGCAACCGTTTGAAGGATCTTCGAAGCATTGCCCATGAGCATCGCAAGACCACTGGCTGTCCGGCCCGCGCCGCCCGCCGTGCCTCCAGACAGGTATTTCGGTATCGCCGACAGTTCATCCGCAAGATCGGAGAACTTCTGGTATGTTTGAAGCAACTCACCTGCGTTGGAGTTGGGCTGGAAGAAGTCGATGGGTTTCTGGGACGAGTTACTGCCCATCGGATCGGAAGTGACGCGCCAGCGTTTCCACGGGTAGAGATCCTCGCCATCCTCGTCCGGGGAAAGACGATCTGTATTAACGACCACTTGAGGACCGGAAGAGATCGAGAGGTTGTTAACCAGCGCGCGTAACGTGGCATTAGCTACTTCACCTATATCGGAGAGGATATCTGGCAACCCATTTCCAACTGGAGTACCCGGCACCTTCTCGAACGACGTGATGAAGTAGGGGTGGCGCTTTCGAGGGCTGGGCGATAACTGTACTTTGATAACATGCCGCCCAATTACCCACGCCTGAATAAAGTAGTCCCGCAATTCGTCGGGAACTTGCTTCTTGCTCATCCCATATTCGTGCAACATCCGCCCTTGCACGTTCCCGTGATACTCTATGCATGAGATCAACCCCGAACGGTTCATGTTGGGATTTTCGCGCGACTCCTGCACCGCGCGCTCGGCGTCGGTAGTGTCCCAGTCCTCGTTCAGTCCACCACGTCCGTAGTCGTCAAGTACTTCGCGTATCGCCTTCACATCGTAACCCGGCAAGTCCAGCAAGTCGTTGAGATCAGCGCGGGAGACGCGCGAGCGTTCAATGACGGCAGCATCTTCAATGTCGGCACAACCCGGCGTCCACCAGATGTCGAAGGGGGACTTGCGCTCCCAAAAAAGACGCGGCTTCTGCGAGACCAGCGCGGAGCCGTCCCTCCATTCGACAGTGGGCACGATCTTGACGATTGGCCCCTTGATGCATGCGAAGGGGAACATCGGGATGTCGACCATGAACGCCGCCATCGCCTCGTAGAACTTCCCCTCGCTCAGAATTTCATCCATCTTCTCTTCGGCAACCTGCGCCTGTTTCGCCGCTTTTTTCTTGGCGGCTTGGCGCGCGGCTTCCATCAATCCGAAGGTGCGATCCCTGATCGACGTGGCGTCGACGGGCGCACCGGCTTGGGCTTGCGTTTGCGCCTCGATAGTTACCAGCTGGGTAATACTCTGGATGACTTCGGGCGGCACATCGGGATCGGCGGGCGGCTCCAGCCCCCACGGACGCTCGTTGCCGAGATAGACATCGCGCAAGAGCGAAGAAGCGCCACGGCACTTCATGGAGATGATGCGGGCAAAGACCTCACTGCCGCCGAACTGCTTGATCTCCGCGAGCTTGCTGGCGTCATACTCGCCCTTGAACACCCTCAGACAATGCAGCAGCCGTTCGCTCCAGCCGGAGCCACCTGAATTGCGATGCTGCTTGAATGCTTCGAACTCGGAACGGATATAACCAGCGAGTCCCGTTGCAACTTCCTGATCGATTGGTTTGGCGGCTCTGGCTTTTTCCTCGTCGGCGAGTTTAATGGCGGCGTTGTGCTGCGCGGGCGGAACGACCCGCATCACGCCTCGCCCCTGAAAAGGTCCAATAGCTCCAACTGCCATGCTAAACTCTTATCGCAGGGACGGGGACGATTACAGTTATATCTAGACCGTGGAACGCACCATGACGCAACTTCTTCTTGACCCCGCCAACGCCGATATCATGCTGGTGAAGCTGGCGCGAGAGATCGCGATGGACATCCAGCCACTGGAAATCATACTCAAACAGTATGCCATATCCGACGAAACATGGTCTGGACTACAGCGAAGCACGAAATTCCGTGCCCTCTTGGAGTCCGAGACCGAGGCGTGGAATACCGCGCTCAACACCCACGAGCGGGTAAAGCTCAAGTCGGCATCGATGCTGGAGGAGTGGCTCCCCGAGTTGAATGGCCGGATACACGACGTGACGGAAGCACTCCCCGCCAAGATCGAAGCGGGCAAGATGCTGGCAAAGATAGCTGGCTTGGGCGAGCGCAACGATGTCGTCGGCACAAGCGGCGAGCGTTTCGTGATTAATATTTCCATGGGACCGCAAGCTCCACCGCTGGAATTTTCCAAGGATGTTACTCCGCAGGTGACCATCGAACACGCGCCGCAGCGGAGTGAAGAGAAGTGAAAGCAATCAACTATGAAGCTCCTTTCACCTGTGGTCGTTTCATGCAATCAGCCAGCTTCGGACGGCTTATTGCCGGACCTGTCGGCTCGGGAAAGACCACTGCTTGCATCTTTGAATTACTCAGACGCAGCTGCGAACAAGCAGCTTCTCATGACGGCGTGCGCTACACGCGCTTTGCTATCGTGCGGCAGACACTCAAGCAACTCAAAGACACGGTGCTGAAGGACATACTTCAATGGCTGGAAGGACTGGTGAGCTACAAGGTCAGCGACAACACAATTTACATCACGATGGGAGATGTGAAGAGCGAGTGGGTGCTTATTCCCTTGGACTCCCCGGAGGATCAACGGCGATTGCTATCGATGCAGCTGACGGGTGTGTGGATGTCGGAAGCTATCGAGATGCATGTGGATCTAGTAGACAGTCTGGCCGGTCGGCTCGGGCGCTATCCTTCTGCACAGATGGGCGGCGCTACGTGGTTTGGGATGATCGCCGACACCAATATGCCGAGTGAAGGTACTGAGTGGCACAAGTTCATGCATGAGGATGTCCCGCTCGATTGGCAGATCTTCATCCAGCCCGGCGGACTGGAGCCAGACGCAGAGAATTTACCTTGGCTCACTCAAACTGCAGAGACGATGAAGCTCGCGGTAGATGACGAACGGCGCATCACGCAGGGGAGAAGTTACTATGAGCGACTCGCGCGGGGGCACAGCACCGACTGGGTACTTCGGTATGTTCACGCCAAATACGGCAACGACCCATCAGGCACAGCTGTGTTTCGGGAGTCCTTCAATCGGGCTTTTCACGTACAAGCTGACGTACTCCCCGTATCCGCACAGCCACTTATTGTTGGTCAGGACTTCGGACGTGATCCATGCTCCATCATCGGGCAACTCGACCACAAGGGGCGTTTACTCGTGCTACAGGAGGTGATCGCAGAAGACATCGGTCTGGAGATGCATGTCGAGCGGGCGCTACGTCCGGCACTGATGCAGGAGAGGTATCTTGGAAAACCAGTTGCCATGGTTGGAGATCCAAGTGGAATTTCCAAAAGCAGCATCTACGAAGAAACGACATTTGATGTACTCAAGCGACTTGGTATGCACGCCTTCCCGGCACCAACCAACGATATCGATCCGCGTTTACGGGCCGTGGAGGCGTTCCTGCTCGGGCAGCGAGACGGAGGACCGGCGTTCATTATTGATAGAGACCGTTGCCCTGTCTTGGTTAGAGCACTGGGAGGAGGTTACCGTTACGCCAGAACAAGAAGCGGAAATCGCAAGTTACTGCCTGACAAGAATGAATTCTCGCATGTGATGGACGCGCTGCAGTACTTATGTCTGGCGGCGCACGGTGGCATGGCTGCGACGTTCGCCATCAAGCTGACGCGCAGGCCGCGAGCAGTCCGCCAGAAGATGCGTGCAGGAGCGTGGACCTAGAAGTTCTCGCGCGCTTCCTTAAGGCTTTCCGAATTATATGTGGACGTGGTGTGGGCGGCACGGGGCGCAGGTGACTTTACTTCCTGCTGCTTCTTCGCTTCGTTCTGCATCCACGCGCTGAAGTCGGTTATCAGATAGAAGACTTTTTTGCCCAGCTTGATGCTCGGCGGGCCGCGCCGTTTGCAGCGCCATGTCGCCAGTGTCTGTGGCGACACCTGCAACACGCCAGATACTTCTTCCGACGACATCAAACCAAGCGATGAGCAGATGCTGGCACAGATCATCGCTGTGTTCGGGCCGGGTGCGACGTTCGGTTGTACGGTGGTGTCAGTCATGGCGTCCCTCCATTTTATAGTGGGTGATTGGATAGATATGACTGGATGTAGTTGATGAGTCCAGTTGTACTGACGGTCACGTTGTCGAGTAACCATTTAATGTGATTTTTTATTTTTGAAGGTTACATGAAAGTATCATGGGATTTTTGGGAAATCTATATTTTTAAGGTACCTAACAAAGCCGGGCCGCCACCGGCCACCCCCCTGTCCAGTCCACCCCCCCGCCCCCCCCCCTTGCCCAACCCCCCCCCCTCAAACCTTCCCCCCCTACCTGGGTCCAAACCCCCCTTAGAAAAACCG
>Ga0190274_10000650_pt1 | contig 20313 bp, 15 predicted proteins | sample Popmic531T_FD_133002 | JGI IMG/M metagenome (GOLD analysis project Ga0190274, IMG submission 133002) | Populus adjacent soil microbial communities from riparian zone of Yellowstone River, Montana, USA - 531 T | ecosystem: Environmental > Terrestrial > Soil > Riparian zone | place: USA: Montana... | reverse complement strand
GCGCTGCGAGTCGGATCGGGTCGCGGACCAACCCTTCGCACTGCATCCCGAGGCGCCACATCGGGGCGGATGGAGCGCGCGACTGGCTCCACCTGTTCGAGCCGGAGTGATCACCGGAATCATCGGTCGCCTCGCCTTGTGAGCTCTGGCAACCTCCTCCGACGCGCCGCTCGAACCCGCCGACCGCTTGCTTCCGAGACCGAAGTCCCGGTGCTCCAACTGTCGGCGCGTGATCCTAAGCTATGGGATCCCCGAAATGCCGCAAGTGCCTGATTTTCTTCGGCTTACGTCACTTCCAGATGTTCACTTTGTGGAGAGCTAACCCCCGTCCACCACGGCACCTGCCGGTTCCGTCCACAGCATGTGGACGATGTTTACACGAGCCCGCCAAGACTCTCCACGTTGTCCACTCAGTCCAGTGGGGACTTACCGGCGTTCAGCAGGGGACGGAACTGGATGTTCATCGCCTTCGCGAAAGGCTTGAGGGATTGATCGAACTCCTGCAGGCCCTTCATGATCGGCTTCGCGCGTGACGGGCCGTAATCACGGACTTCCTGGCCCTTCCCGGGCTGCGCCATCGGCGTGTAGGTCTTGGTGCAGAGATCGAGCGACTTCTTGAGCTTCCCCATTTCCTTCAGCATGTCCTTCTGCGCCTTGATCTCACCGGGTGCGGCGAGCGGTGCAGTGGACAGCTGCTTCTCCGACGCGACGCGCTGGCGCTCGGCGGCGCCGCAGCGATCCACGATCGTGCTGGCCCTGCTCTCCAGCACCGAAAGGGATGTGGTCTGCACGTCCGCGGCGAGGTGCGAAAGCGCGCCTCCCGCCGCCGCCACGGAGTCACGCAGCGTGGACACCGAGTTCCGCGCCTGCAGCTGCACCGGAGTGAGCTGTTCCGACTTGTACACCTGCGGCAGCGCCGCCCCGGCCGGCTGCTGCGGCACGGGCTGCGACTGGCCGTGAAGGCGAGTGGTACCGAGGAAGGCCAGCAATCCTGCAGCGATCAGCGCGCGCGTCATGTTTCCAGTCCGAAAAAGTGCCCGCCATGCCTTGGGGCATGGCGGGCACAATATAGCCGCCCCGGGTGCCCCCTACGGTACGCCCACCGCGGACCCCTCGACCTTCACCACCCAGAGCCCTGAGTTCATGTCCGGCACGTAGATGAGCCCGTTCCGGTAGATCGCTCCCCAGGTGAGCGGCGCGTTCGGGACCTTTCCCTGCCCGTCGCCGGTGGAAACATGGGCGATCTCGCGCCCCTGCTGCTGCAGGTCGCCCCGCAATTCACCCGACACGTCGACTACCCTGAGGCCACCCTGATAGTCGCCGAGATAGAGGGTGTCGGCGGCCACCCAGACGTTGTGCGCCCCCCCGTCCTTCGGCTCATACCATGCCACCAGTCTCGGGGACGTCACGTCCGACACATCGACCACATGCAGCCGCCCGTACGCGCGCCCGAGGCCGACCGGGCCGAGCGCCCCCACCGGCTTCGCCGAGAAGACCTCGTCGCCGACGAAGACGTAGCGGCCGCTGCGCCAGGCAGTGTGCGTTCCGCGGATGAAGCCCGGCCCGCCCACGGCTTCCACGTCGCGATAGAGCGCGTTCAGGTCGTACTTGAGCTGCGACACCAGTTGCGGATTGTCGGGGCTGCCACCCTTCACGCCGTTGCCGACGTCGAGAATGACGAGGCCATCATTCCAGTAGCTGAGGTACGCGAGACCGTCCTGCACGTCGATGTCATGCAGCATCCGGCCTGCCTCGGTCCGCGGCGTTTCCCAGCGTGCCACCTGCGACGGGTGATAGGGATCGCGGATGTCGATGACGCGCATCGAGCCGGTGGCGTCGTCGGTGAGGTAGACGTAGCCCTTGAAGATGAACGAGCTGTGCACGCCGCCGGTCACCGTTTCAGTGAATTCGGCGACCTGCTTCGGGTGCGCCGGATCTTCGAAGGAGAGGATCACGATCCCGTTCTTGCGCGAGCTCGCGCCCTCGCGCGTCATCACGCCGAACTTCCCGTCTTCCGTGGTCATGATGTCGTTGATGGTCCGGGCATCCACCATCACCGAGTCGGTGATCATCGGCTTCGCCGGATCGGACAGATCGACCGCATAGATCCGGTCACCGAGCGTGCCGAGGTAGCCGTACCGGCCATCCGGATGAAGCCAGAACTCGGTGGAGATGAACCCGGATACCGGCATCCGTCCAACCACGGTGGTGGGCCGGGACGCAGCGCGCGGGCGAGCCGTCACCGTTGCCTCCGCCGTGCGGCCCGCGAAGGAAGCGACGATACGGTAGGTCCCGGGTTCACTCGCGACGAAGGCCCCGTCGGGATCCACCGCACCACCACCGGGACTCACCAGGAACTCCGGCATCACGTCGGGCACCGGCTTGCCGCCGGCGGTGCGCGCGCTGACCCGGAGCCGCACGACGTCGCCGGTGCGTACCGCGGTGTCCCCGGGCGAGAGGGACAGCGCCGCGGCCGGATTGGCCTCGACCACGAGCGGGATCGTCTGGCTGGCCCGGCCGGCGCGCGCGGTGATGGTGGCGCGGCCGGTCCGCTGGGCCGTGATCCGTCCCCCCGGCGTGACGGACACCACGCCGGGCGCATCCGATTCCCAGGCGACCGGGTCGTAGCGCCGGTCGTTGTTTACGGCATAGGGCACGGCGGAAAACGAGAGCTGCTGGCCGACGTACAGGCGTTTCACCATGGGTTCGACGGCGATGCGCGCGGCCGGCGGGGGCAGGATCGTGATGCGGGTGAAGGTGGTGGTGGGCTTGCTGCCCGACACGCTGGTGAGGGCGGCGATCTTCATCGCGCCGGTCGAGCCTGCCGTCACCAGGCCGTCGTCGCTCACCCGCCCCTCGAAGCCATGACTGGCCTGGAACCACTTCGTCGTGGCGCCGGGAATCGGCTGCCCGCCGGAGTCGTAGGCCACCGCACGCAACCGCACGGTATCGCCGGCCTGCACCGCGACATCGCCGGGATCCACCTGGACTCGCGCGATGGGAGACGCCGGCCTCACGGAGGCGGGCGGCGGGGGTGCTGTCGGGGGCGCAACAGGCTGTTGCGCAGGCTGCTGCAGCGCGAAGATCAGGGCGAGCAACATGTGATTTCGGGACCGGGTTGGACGGCGCGGATGGACGGCAATCCGGGCTGGCGCTGGCCGTTCAGGCGCCAGACCCACATTATCCAATCTACTTCCCCATCGAGCCCATGATGGTCGACCGCCGCACCTTCGTCCGTTCGCTCGCCGTGACCGCCCCGGCGTTCTCGCCCAAGGCGATCCGTTACCTCACCCAGGCCACGAAATCGGGGCCGGGCGCCGGCATGCCCGATGACGAGGACTACTGGCAGGTGATCCAGCGTGCCTTCGACTGCGACCGCACGATGATCAACCTGAACAACGGTGGGGTGAGTCCATCGCCCACCGTGGTGCTCGAGCAGATGATGCGCGACCTGCGGTTCTCCAACGAGCTGCCGGTGGAGCACATGTGGCGCACGCTGGAGCCGCGGGTCGAGTCGGTGCGGGGTGGGCTTGCCGCGCAGTTCGGCTGCGACCCGGAGGAGATGGCGATCACGCGCAATGCGTCCGAGGCCAACGAGACGATGATCCTCGGCATGGACCTGAAGCGCGGTGACGAGGTGATCGTGACCGACCAGAACTACGGGCGCATGCTCACCACCTGGAACCAGCGGGCGCGGCGGGACGGCATCGTGGTGAAGACGATCAGCTTCGAGGTGCCCCCACCATCGCACCAGTACATCGTCGACCGCTTCGCCGCGGCGATCACGCCCCGCACGCGCGCCATCGAGGTCACCCACATCACCAACCTCACCGGGCAGATCCTCCCGGTGCGCGACATCATCGCGATGGCGCGCCCGAAGGGCATCGCGGTGTTCGTCGACGGGGCGCATGCGTTCGCCCACTTTCCGTTCGATCGGGACGCGCTCGACTGCGACTACTACGGCACCAGCCTGCACAAGTGGCTGCTCGCGCCGATCGGCACCGGCTTCCTCTACGTGCGCCGCAACCAGATCAACAGCCTGTGGCCAATGATGGCCGCCCCTGAGGAGATGAACGCGAACATCCGGAAATACGAGGAGATCGGCACGCATCCGGCCGCGAACCACAACGCGATCAGCGTGGCGCTCACCTTTCACCAGGCGATCGGCGCCGACCGGAAGGTCGCGCGGCTCCGCTACCTCCGCGACCGCTGGGCCGTGCCGCTGTCGGCCTCGAGCGACCGGGTGAAGGTGCTCACGCCGCTCAATTCACCCGACAGCGCCGCGATCGGATTCGTCACCATCGCGGGCCTCGACCCCGCGAAGCTGCAGTCGTGGCTGCTCAACCAGCAGCGCATTGTCACGACGGTCATCGTGCACCCGCAGTTCAGCGGGCTCCGGATCACGCCCAACGTGTATACGACGACGGCTGAGATCGACACGTTCACAACCCAGGTCCTCACCGCCATGCGGACCGGACTCACCTGAGCGGGTGCAGTAATTTGCAGTGGGAGTGGCACGGCGCCCGGCGGATTGACAAAAGTCATGGCAGCCGGAAGCTTAGGATATGCAGTGGTATGCCTCGACAGGTCCCTGGCTTTCAGCCGCGCCGACGGGCACACCGCCTGATCGGCGCGCTTCCATTTTGGGGCCGGCCATCCCGACCGGCCGCCGGACCGGAGCCACGTGCTCCCCAAGATGAGGCCATTCCGATGGCGACGGGCAAGGTGAAGTGGTTCAATGACGCGAAGGGATTCGGGTTCATAGCGCAGGACGGCGGCAAGGACGTCTTCGTTCACCACACCGCGATCCAGATGGACGGCTTTCGCTCGCTCGCCGAGGGTGACCCGGTGGAGTTCGAGGTCGTCGAGGGGCCCAAGGGCCTGCAGGCCGCCAACGTCCGCAGAGCATGACCAGCCAGGCCGGTGGCCCGGGGCAACCCGGGTCGCCGGCCGACCTTCCGCCCCGGCCGGGGCGCATTCCTTGCACGATCTGTTCGCATCCTGTCTTCCGGGGTATTGCGTGACCCGTATCGCTCTCAGGCTCGCCCTCCTGGTGCTCGCACCGGCGCCCCTCACGGCGCAGGCGGCCCCAGCCACCGATCCCCTCGTCATCTTCGGGATCAAGGCTGGGGCGCCGGTCCGTGAGGTGGCGGACATCATCGCCGATCGCGACGGCGGCCATCTCCGTTGCGACCGTTCGAAGGTGGACCTGCGCGTGGAGGAATGCCGCGCCACCGTCAGCGTACCGGAGGCAGCCGAGCCGCTGGAGCTCTGGATGTCGGCGGTCGACAGCGTCACCAGTGTGCTCACCGTCGCCGGCAACCTGGCGCCCGACGAGCTCGACCAGTTGCGCAGTTCGCTGGAACGGCGCTACGGCCGCGTCGACGCGAAGGCGCAGAACTCCCAGTGGATGATGCAGTGGGTGCGGAAGGGCACGATGATCCGGCTCACCTGGCGGGCCCAGCAGGGCGCCAAGGCCACCTCGGTGGCGCTCATTGACGGCAACGTGCTCGATGCGTGGACCGCGCGTCGCGGGACGCCACAGAAATCGGCGGCACCTGCCAAGAAGCCGTCGGCGAAGAAGGCCCCGGCCTCCAAGCCGCCCGCCGATACGGCGTCGGTGCAGGGCGTCGAGACGGCGCCGGCGCGCTAGCCGGCGAGTCGCACCAGAAAGCTTCCTTCGCTGTCCTCCAACTCGAAGCTGCGGACGACCGCGCCCTGTTGTTCCAGGGTACGGAGCAGCGTGCGCACTCGCGTGCGCACCGGCGCGCCCCCACCGGAGCGACCGCGCCCGGTAATGAGCCGGACACTCGCGCCGGGCCGTGCCTTGCGCTGGGCACGAAGGAATCGCTCGGCGCTCGTGGCAGCATCGAGTACGGTGAGGCCGTGCAGGTCGAAGACAGCAGCAGGTGTGGGTATTGCCATTCAGGGGACCGGGGAGTAGCCTCCGCGCTCAATGGTCATTCTACCGCACGTCAAGCGCGCGGTGCCGATGCTGGCCCTGCTCCTGCTCGCCGGACTCACCGGCTGCAGCCGCACTGAACGCCCCATTTATATCGGCGTCGCCGGCGCCCTCTCGGATCCGATCGGCGAACCGATGCGGCGCGCCGCGCAGCTCGCCATCGGCGAGATCAACGCGCGCGGCGGCGTGCGCGGTCGGCCGCTCGAGCTCATCGAGCGCGACGATTTCGCCAACCCCGATTCGGCCGTGCGCGTCGCCGAGGAATTGTACTCTTCCGACGCGGTCGCGGTGGTCGGGCACCTCTTCTCCGGCACTACACTCGCGGCGGCGCCGATTTACAACGGCGGCAGCCGCCCCCTCGTCGCCATCACGCCGTCATCTTCGGCGCCAGAAGTGAGCGACGCGGGACCCTACATCTTCCGCATGTGCCCGAGCGACCTGGCCCACGGCGCCGCCCTCGCCCGCTGGGTAACGGACCGGCTGCAGCTCAAGCAGGGTGGCGTGTTCTACCTCGATGATGACTATGGCCGCGGCATCCGCCAGTCGTTTGCCGCAAACCTGATGGACCGGGGCGGCAAGCTGGTGGGCATGGAGCCGTATCTTGGCACCACGCCCGAGGTGGCGCCGCAGCTCGAGCGTCTCGCCAAGCTGCAGCGCCCGCAATTCCTCTTCGTGGCCGGCAATCGCCCCGATGCCGAGTCGATCCTGCGCGGCGCGCGTGCCCTGAACCTGCAGGTGCCGATGCTGGGCGGTGACGGGCTCGAGGGAATCGAGGAAGCCGGCCCCGTCGCCGAGGGGACCTACGTCAGTGCCGCCTATCATCCCAGCCTCAACACACCGGCCAACCGGAAGTTCGTGGCGGCATACGCCGCCAAGTATCCGGCGGCGCCGGTCCCGAACCAGCCCGCAGCCGCCACGTACGACGCCGTGAACCTCCTCGCACGCGCCATCGAGGAAGGTGGCCCGAGCCGCGAGAGCGTGCGTCGCGCGCTCGACCGCGTGGGTCATGCTACCGCCGCTTTTGAGGGCGCCACCGGCAAGATCGCCTTCGACTCGCTGGGTGACGTCCCCGACAAGCAGGTCTACATCACCGTGGTCCGTAACGGGGCCGTGCTCCTGGCCGGCGGACTCTGATGCTCGGAAGCCTTCGAAGCCGCGTCCTCTCAGGGATGGGACTCCTGCTCGTGCTGGTGCTGGCCCTGGCGATGCTGGCGGTGAACACCATCAGTGCGCTCGACAAGCTGGTGAGCGGCCAGCTTGCGTCGATGCTGGAGATCGCGCAGGTGGGCGCGGGGCTCGTCTCCACGTCCAACAGCCAGATCCGCGCGGCCGACCAGTACCTCACCCATCCGTCGGATTCGCTCCGGGTGGCATTCCTGACCCATGGCGACTCCGCCTACGCCTACCAGCGCCGGTACCAGCAGCTCTCCTCGCTCGGCAACAACGACCGCATCGTGCTCAACCGGATCGCCGACGTGCAGGCACGCATCGAGGTCGCGTACGGGCGCGCCTTCGCGCTGACGGACCTCGGCCGTCCCGACGAGGCGCGCGCCGCGGCCGAACAGGCGCGTGCCCCGGCCACCACGCTTACCGAGGACGTGCAGCGGCTCTCCGATTCGCAGTCGAAGTCGGCACTCCGTGGCCAGCAGGAGCTGCAGCAGGAGACGCGGCAACGCCGCACCATTCTTTGGCTCCTTTTCAGCGGCGCGCTCGCCTTCGGGCTCGGTACCGTCGTGGTGGTCGTGCGCGCCATCGACCTGCCGCTCAAGAAGCTCGTCGGGGCCGCCGATCGCTTCGGCGCCGGCGACCTCCGTCCGCTCGACCTGGGCGAGATGCCTACCGAGCTGGGACGCCTGGCCCACGCGCTCGACCGGATGCGCACGCGCCTCCGCGGCCTGGTCGAATCGGTGATCGGCGAGGCCCGCTCCATCAGTTCCAACGCCAGCGACTTCTCGGCGATGAGCGAGGAACTGGCCGCCACGAGCGGCGAGATCTCCACGGCGATGGTGCGCGTGGCCGACAGCGCCGAGCGCCAGGCCACGGGCATGCGCGCGGCCGACGTGCTGCTCGTGTCGCTGCGCGAAACGGCCGTTGGGAACACCGCCGCGGCGCGACGCGTCGTGGACGTGGGTGACCGGATCCGCCGGCTGGCCGAGTATCACCGGGGCGACGTGTCGGGAGCGGGCAAGGCACTGCTCGACGTGCGCGAGGTGGTGCGCACCTCGACGGGACAGGTGCAGGCGCTCGCGCGAACCTCACGCGCCATCTCCGATTTCATCGAGCTGATCAAGCAGATCTCGTCCCAGACCAACCTGCTGGCGCTGAACGCCGCCATCGAGGCGGCGCGCGCAGGCGAGCACGGGCGCGGCTTCGCGGTCGTGGCCGAGGAGGTGCGTCGCCTCGCCGACTCGAGCGCGCAGGCGGCGGAGGAGGTCGCCCGCACGGTCATGCAGATCCAGCAGCAGATGGCCGAAGTGGCGGCGACCATGGACGCAGGGTCGGCGAAGGTATCGGGCGTGGAGTCGGTGGCCGGGGCCGCCGCGCACGCGCTCGAGGAGATCGTCGCGGCGGTGGAGGGAGTTCGCTCGGCGGCCGAGGATGTGGCACGCGAGGCGACGAAGAACGAGGAGACCGTCACGGCCCTGGGCGAGCGTACGGCCGAGGCCGGATCGGCCGCCAACGAGAACGCCTCCGCCAGCGAGGAAGTGACCGCGGCGGCGGAAGAACAGAGTGCATCGACTGAGGAGATGGCGGCGGCGGCGGCGGAACTGCTTCAGGCCTCAAACCGGCTGGCCGCCCTTGTCACCGAGTTCCGGGTCTAAGGGCAGCCTCTGCTGCGGGTCTAGCGCTTCTTGCCCGGCTTTGCCTTCTTCGCGGGCTTCACTGCCTTCACGTTCTTGCTCGCCTTGGCCTTCGCGACGGCCTTCGGCTTGGCCACCTTCTTGACCGGCGGATGGGCCTTATGCTGGGCCCGCTCCGCGGCCTTGTCGGCCCGCTTCTGTTCCGCGGCCTTGGCCTCGGCGAGTACCCGCTCACCCTCGTCGTTTCCGAGCAGGTTCCGGCGGATGGCGTACTTCACCATCTCGTCGGCGTCGGAGTATTGAAAGTCGCGAAGCCGCACGCTGGCGCGAATCAAGTTGATGATCGCGTCTGCGACCGGGCTTCGGAGCACGTTTGCGATGCCCGGGAGTGTCTCCATCAGGGTCGTGATCTGCGACCCGCCAAGCTCTGTTGCCACATACACCTCCGCGTCGCCTGGACGCTGGGAGAGTTACGCCGACACGACAGTGTCGGTTGGGCGGCAACGTATCATGGGGGGTAATCGGCGTCAAGCATTTGGGTGTCTGCCTTAACGGCAGTCTTAGTAGCAGCTATCACAACTACAATTAATTATTTAGTGCCGCGATACCGTTGCGTTAGTGTCGCTTTACTGTCGTGACCACAGGGCTTCCATGGGTAGCGAACAGTGAACAAACGGGTACATTTGTGCCCGCGCGGCGCAGATAGACACTGTCACCACGCTGTTGGAGGGCCTTCCGTGGGTCGCAGAGGAATCAAGGAATACCGGGCACCTGAAGCGTTGCTTCTCATTTCAGCTGATCGCGAGTTGCAGCCGCTCGTCTGCCCGACATGCCAGACTACATCCGTCCAGCGCTCACCTCGTCGACCTGGGGATCCCGCGATCCCATCCGGCCGGGTAACGCTGATGTGTGGCGAGTGCGGCCGGACCGCGGTCTATATCGACCGGGTCCTGAACCGCGATTCGCTTCCCGAAGCACCACGCCCCGTCCTGTAACCTTCTGATCGAGCTTGCCCGGGCGGCTTGTACGAGCCTCCCGGGTGGAAAGTCGTTTGCCCCGAATCCCTGACTCGCCGACTGACGCCCGTGCGCCCGCCAGCCTCGCGGTCGTGCTCGCGGTCTTCCTGGACCTCGTGGGATTCGGCATCGTGGTGCCGCAGCTGCCGCTCGCGGCGGCGCGCTTCACCTCGAGCGGACTGGTCATCGGGGCCGTGGTCGCCACCGACTCGCTGCTCTCCTTCCTGCTGGCACCGGCATGGGGCCGGCTCAGCGACCGCATCGGCCGTCGCCCCGTCATCCTCCTCGGGCTCGCGGGCAGCGCGATCGCGTATACCGCCTTCGGCCGCGCGGCGAGCCTCGCCGTCCTCTTCCTCGCGCGGATCCTCTCGGGAAGCCTGGGTGCCACCGTGAACGTGGCGCAGGCGGCGCTGGCCGATACCACGCCGCCGGAGCAGCGGTCCCGCGCCATGGGATTGATCGGCGCCGCGTTCGGCCTCGCATTCACGATCGGACCTGCGCTCGGCGGCATCGCCAGCAAGCGGGGCGAGTCCGCGCCGGGGCTCCTGGCCGGTGGCATCTGCCTGGTCAACTTCCTCATCGCCAGCCTGCTCCTCCGCGAGAGCCGGATACGCCGGACGCAGGACTGGGGAGCCCGGGCGCATGTGCCGCGCGCTGCGCTACTCGTCACCTTCGCCGCCACGCTCGCGTTCACGACGATGTACGTGGTCTTCCAGCAGTACGGCACCCAGGTGCTCGGCCTCAGTCGTGCGGGGATCAGCTACGCCTTCACCCTTGTCGGCCTCGTCAGCGTCCTGGTACAGGGGCGACTGGTGCGGAAGCTGGCCCCGAAGGTGGGAGAACTGCGGCTCGTCATCTGGGGTGGGGTGCTCATGACGGCGGGACTCGCGCTGCTGCCGCTCCTCGCCGGCCTTCCCACGCTCGGTGCGGCGCAGATCGCGGGAACGGGAATTTCGGTGGTGCTGGTCAGCGCGGGGTTCAGCCTGGTGGGGCCGTGTGTGGCGGGATTCGTGTCGCGCACCACGCCACCGGACGATCAGGGCCGGGTGCTGGGGACGCTGCAGAGCATCGGCGCGGCGGCGAGGATCGTGGGGCCGCCGCTGCTCGGTGCGCTCGCCGACCAGGGCGGATTCGCGGCGGCATTCGGGTTGTCGGCGCTCGCCGCCGCCGGCGCAGGTATCATCGCCAGCAGGTGGAAGCGCCTGGGCACCTGAGCGACGCTTCCAGGCAATTCACTTGGGGCGGGTGAAGATCCTGCCCCAGCGGATGTCGGAGAAGAACGGAAGCGGGCGCCAGCTGTTCCCGTTGAAGCTGTAATAGATGAACATCGGCGTGCCCCGCACGTTGGTCCGCGGCAGGAAGCCCCAGTAGCGCCCATCGTACGAGCTGTCCCGGTTGTCACCCATCATGAAGAACGAGTCGGCCGGCACCACGATCGGTCCCCAGTTCTGCAGGTCGGGGTGATAGCCTTCGGGGGAGCGGCCGGCGAGATGGGGCGACTGCCACGCGCGCATGTGCTCGCGCTGGTCGGGTTCGGCGAGCACCGATGGATTGGCATGCACGGCATACGGTTCGTCGATACGCTGGCCATTGCGGATCAGCGTGCCGTTCTCCATCGCCAGTGTGTCGCCCGGCACCCCGATGAGGCGCTTCACCACTTTGAGCCCGGGCTCCTCGACCGAATCGAACACGAGGATCTCGTTGCGGCGCGGCTCGCGCACGGCCGGCAGCTTCTTCCCGGTGAGCGGGATCTCCGCCCCGTACAGGAGCTTGTTCACGAACAGGAAGTCGCCCACCAGCAGGGTGTTCTCCATGCTTCCCGAAGGGATGCGGAAGGCCTCCAGCAGGAAAGTGCGCAGGAAGAACCAGACCACCAGCGCCACGGCGATCGACTTTGTCCACTCCCACAACCATGATCCAGCCTTCGCCCCGGGCGACGGAGCGACGGGCCTGCCTGCTGTGGGCTTCACTGCCGCGGGTTGAGCCATCGATCCGTCACTCGCTTCCTGTCCAGGTTCAGGGCCTGCCGTCGTGCGGAAGATAACTACGGGCGGGACGGCGCCGAGGTGTCCCCGGTGCTAGCCCTTGAGGGCCGCCAGCACCTCGGCGGCATGGCCCTTCGGCTTCACTTTCTGGAACACCTTCTCGATCTTGCCGTCGGTGCCGATGACGAACGTGGTGCGCAGGATGCCGTGATACTTGCGGCCGTACATCGACTTCTCGCCCCAGGCGCCGTACGCCTCCGCCACCGCGTGGTCCTCGTCGGCCAGGAGCGGGAACGGGAGCTGGTACTTTCCCTTGAACTTGCCATGAGACGCCACGCCATCGGGTGACACGCCGAGCACCACGGCGCCGGCCGCCTGCACCGCCTTCCAGTTGTCACGGAACTCGCACGCCTGGGCCGTGCACCCGCTGGTGTCGTCCTTCGGATAGAAGTAGAGCACAACCTTGTTCCTGCCCTTGAAGTCTTCGAGGGCAATCGTCTTCCCGCTGTCGGATGGCAGCGAGAACCCCGGTGCCTTCCTTCCCTCTTCGAGCATGTCGCCCCCCTCAGTGCAGTTCGATGGTGGTGGCACGGATCGGTTCGCGCACTCGCGCCACGGGATGCGGCGAGCGGAGGCTGAGGAGCCGGTCCACGAAATTCCAGGTGTCGATGCCATCCTCGGAGGCCGGCTCGAGGATATAGCTGGCCAGGGTGCCGAGCGGCTGGTCGGTGCGCACCAGGTAGCTGCCCGTCGCCGCCTCGTATGGCGCGGGCGCGACCCAGGCGCCCTCGACCGTCACCGTGCGGTGCCCCTCGAAGGCCCAGGGCTGCGCCGAGATCGAATCGATGCGGAACCGCTCGGCGGCGCCCTTCCACGGCGCGGTGAACCGTTCCACCTGGATGCCCTGGCGCTGCAGCAACGTGGCCACGTCGGGCAGTGACGCCGGGATGAGGTATGCCACCGGGCGCGCTTCGCGCCGCGAGGCGGTAAAGCGGTCGTACACCGGCATCCGGATGGTGCGGAACTCGCCCGTGCGGTTGCGTCGCGCATACGGACCGTCGCCGTCGCCGGCCGCGGTGGTGATCTCGGCGATCACCGGCTGTTCAACGGGGGGCGCCAGCACCGACCGGACGGTCACCGAATCGGGGCGCAAGCGAGCTGACTGCGCCACCAGCCGCTTGATGCCGCTGCGCTCGGCGGCAAGCATCGAGAGGATCTCCTGCACGAACGCATAGGTCGCCGTGATGCGCGCCGGGAAGGGATCGTTGCTGTACGCCTCACTCAGGATCGCCATGCGCCCCCGCAGCCCCGTCCAGTTGGTGCCGAACCGCGGCCGCGCGTCGTACGTCTCCCAGCCGAGAATGAGTGAATCGGCCATCTGGTTGCGGAAGTTGCCATAGGGGAAGACCTCCAGCGCATGGCGGCTCTTCATGCGCTGCCGGATGCTGGGCAGGAGCTTGTCCCTGACGTATGCATTGGCCGGCGTATCGTTCGGGTTGAGGCCCGGCGAGTACGTCAGGGCATACCCGTGGTAGCTGCCGTTGGTCGTGTGGAGGTCGATGAAGACATCGGGCTGCCACGCATCGATCAGCGCGGCGGCGCCCCTCGTCTCCGGAGCCTCCATCTTCACGTAATCGCGATTCAGGTCGAGGTTGAGGCCATCCGGCCGGCGGCCGACGATCGCCGGGCCGTTCTGCCCCGGCCGGTTGACGCTCCCCGCTGCCCACGCATCGTTCCCGTCGGGATTGTAGATCGGCACGACCAGGAGCACGAGGCTGTCGAGCAGCGATCGGAGCGGCCCGAATGCGAGGTCCCGGAGGATCATCTGCACCGCTTCCTTCCCCTCGACCTCACCGGCGTGAATGTTGGCCTGCACCCAGACCACCACGCGACCCGATGCCTGCGCATCGGCCGGACCCTGCACACCGGGCACGGCAGCGATGACGAACGGGATCGATCGACCCTCGGTGCTGGTGCCGAGGGATCCGAACCGGAACGTGGAACCGCGATGCTCGAGCGAGTCGAGAAAGCCGGTGACGTCGGCAAAGCTCGAGGTCTCCCGGCCGCCGGTGCGCTCGGGCGTGGTCTGCTGCGCGGCCAGCGGCGGTGCTGCCAGCAGCAGCATGAACACCAGGGAACGGGAAAGAATCGTCATCTCACTCGGGCATCCTGATGATGGTGCTCACCGCATCGGGGAATTGCGTATCGACGGTGAAGATGCTCTCGGGCACGAGAAAACGGCGGCTCGGTGCCGGAATGATGAGCGGGGCCACGTCGCCAGGATCCCGGAACGTGGCATTGAACAGCGGATCGGCCGTCACCGCCGCGGGCTCGCCGGCCTCGATGAGGTGCCGGATCGTCACCGGCGCCGAGGTTCCCTTCGCCGCGGCGGCATCGATGGCCGCCCTGACCATCAGGTACCCGGTCACGTGCGGATCGAGCTCGTTGCCGGCGAGCCGCACCCGTTTCTCGGCCTCGGCGAACCCGATGAGCGGGGTCCGCGGCGTGATGGGGGCGAGGACCAGGTCGGTCCAGGCCTCGGCGATCCCCTCGACCAGCCACGGGTTCACGCCGGGAAGCGTGACCTCGCCACTGTCCGGAGCCACCCGCACCGCCTGGTCGAAGCGCCATCCCTCGGCAAGCAGGTGTCCCCACTCGTGCAGCACCGCACCGAGTGCGAGCACGGGGATGTAACTGGGTTCCACCGCGATCGCCTCCTGCACCTCGAGGAAGCCGCTCGTCGATTCCCCGGCACGCTGCTTCACCGTGACCACGCGCAGCGTTTCGTCGGCCCGCGCCACGAGCAGCGTGCCGCTGGCGGGCCCGTCGAGCAGGTGCAGCATCGAGAGCATGTCGCGCGAACCGTGCCGGTCGAGCCATCGCTCGCCGCTCCAGTTGAGCGGGGTCACTAGTCGGGTCATGCTGGCCGGCGATGCGCCATAGCGGGGCACCGCCTGGGGATTGCCGAAGAGCTGCGAGACGATCGCCGGGATGCTCTGCGCCCTGGCGGAATCGCCCGGCATGATGGTGAGCCAGGTGGCGCGTACGATCTCGGCCGGCGAGCGCCACCCGCCGTCCTGCGCCACCCACCGCGTGCGCAGCAGGTACGCGAGCGCCTGGCGATGCCAGTCTTCCGCTTCGGGATAGGCCGCGATCAGGATGCCGAGCGAGCGCGCCGACACGGGTGCCGTGATGGCAGCCGTAGCCAGCATACGAGCAAGGCCGGTGGAGTCGGCCACCCGGAGCAGGAGCAGTCGTTCCATCGCGCGCGGGACCGAGGCCGCGGCGCTGGAGTCGCTGATGGAGCCGGTCGCAAGCAGTGCCGGCACGACGTCGTCCCACTGCAGCCGGCGTGACCGGAGCCGTGCGATGTCGAGGGCGGCGCCGTGCAGGTCGAGGCGCCAGTTGCCGCCGGGCCGGAAGATCGCGTCGAACTGCGCCCGTGTGCTGTCCTGCTGCAGCGCGGAACGCACCTGTTCGAGAACGCGTTGCACCGCCGACAGCATCTCGGCGCGCTGGGTGAACCCGAGCACGCGGGCGGGACCATCCGCCTGCAGCTGGGCACCGCCCAGCGCCGGGACGCCGCTCGCGCGCGCGACGCGTTCATACGCTGCGGGGAGCGCCGCGCGGGGTGTCTCGGCGGCGGCGGCCGCCACCATCGCGCCGGGGAGCACCGCCTGGTCGCCGCCCACGCCACCAACGAGCTGGCGGAGGCGAAACTGCGGCAGCACCGGATAGAACTCGATCGAGGGATCGAGCCGCTCGGCGGTCCAGCGACCGCGGCGCTCGCCGTCGGCCGACACTTCACCGCGGAGGCGCCGGGCGCCGTCGAATGCGCGGCCACTGAAGGCGGCGCCGCCCTCACCCGGGATGGCGAACTCGAGCAGGCCCGCATCGCTCGAGCGGACCTGCGTGAGTGTCACCGGTGGACCATTGCGATTGGAGAAGGCGGCTCGGCCGACGAGCGTACCGGCCGAATCGGTGAAGAGCAGCTCGCCGAACACCGGGGCGGGCGCCATGTCGTAGATGTCGATCCGCCAGCGCCCGGTGATGCCCGACTGCGCTGCGGCGCCAGCCCATGGGACGGTGGCCAGGAAAGCGGCCAGGACGACGACCCGGGGTGGCGCCACTGGTGCTATTCCGTCACCGCCGGCTTGGTGCGTTCCACCACCTTGATGGTCACGGCGGCGCCCTCGGACATCTTCTCGATACCGCCCACCACGACCTGGTCACCCGCGTCGACACCGTCGAGCACCTCGACGAACCCGGGCGAGCGCACGCCGAGCGTCACCGGCCGGCGGGTCGCCTTGCCATCCTTGATGACCCACACCACCGTGACCCCCTGCAGCGCGAGCACCGCCTCCTCGGCCACGACGATCGCATCCGGGCGCTGCGCCGTGGCGAGCCGCACGTCCACGAACATTCCCGCCTGCAACTCCCGCTTCGGGTTGGGCACCAGCGCCTTGACGGTGATGGTGCGCCCCGGCAGCTGCACCACGGGATCCACGAAGTCGACGGTGCCGGCGAACGTCTTGTTGCGCATCGCCGCCACCTGGAACGCGATCGTCTGGTTCCGTCGCAGCTCCGCAGCGTACCGCTCCGGCACCTGGAAGCTGACCCGCTCAGGGTTGACCGTCTGCAGCGAGGCGAGGCGCGTGGACGTGGTGACGTAGTCGCCCAGGCTCACGAACCGCTGACCCACCACCCCGCCGAACGGCGCCCGCACCACCGTGCGGTCGAGGCGCACCTTGAGCAGAGCGAGCGACGCGTCGGAACTGCGGGCCATGGCCTCGGCACGCTCGAGGTCGGCCTGCGACGAGGCTCGCTGGGCCACGAGGTCGCGGGTGCGCTGCAGCGACTGCGTCGCGAGGTCGCGGTCGGCCTCCGCGCGAGCCACTTCTGCCTGCAACTCCGCATCGTCGATGCGGAAGAGCGGCGTCCCTTTTCCTACCTCGCTTCCCTCACGGAAGAGGATCTCGAGAATGCGCCCCTCCACGTCGGGCCGGAGCTCGATCGATTGCACCGCCTCGATCTGCCCGGTCGCGGCGATCGCGTCGGTAACGGTATCCCGCCGAGCGATGGCCACCTCGACGGCGATGGCCGGCGGTGCCGCGCCGGGTGCCGCGGCCGACGCCTTCTCGGGCGCCTTCTTGCACCCCGCGCCCAAAGCGACCACCGCGAGGGCGAGCCGCATTCCCCTTCGACTCATCACTGGTTTCTCTCCACAAGGAACTCCTGCCCCGTGATCGCCTCGAGGCCCGCGAGTGACAGATATAGCGCGTAAACCGACTGCACCGCTTCCGACTCGGCGCGGGTCAGCTGGAACTGTGCTTCGAGCAGGTCCAGGATGGTGTTCGCCCCGCTCTTGTAGCGGAGCTCCTGCACGCGGAAGGTTTCCTGCGCAGCGACCAGCTGCAGCTGAGTCAGGCTCACCGCTTCATGCGAGATGCGATAGGCCTCGGCGGCCTGGGTCACGTCACGCGACGCGGCGCGCTCGAGGTCGGCGCTCACGGCGCGCGCGACATTGAGGTTGGTCTTCGCCTGCTGCACCGCGATCTCGCGCTGGCCCCGGTCCCACAGCGGCCAGGTGACGATCAGCGAGACCGAGCCGACCCCCTGGCCGCTGGGCGGGAACCGGCTGTCGTACTCGGTGAAGCCACCCGTCAGGTTGATGGTCGGCAGGTAGCTGCCCTTGGCGCCCGTCAGGGCAGACGACGCCGAGCGCGTGAGTGCCCGCGCCTCGCGATACTGTGGCGCCTGCTCCAGCGCGAGCTTGATGAGCTGCTCATCGGTATAGCCCAGCTGGGGCGGCAGCATGGAGTCGCTGACCTGGGCATCGACGGCGCCGTCCCGGCCGACCCGGCGGCCAAGCTGCAGGCGCGCCACCTTGAGGGCGAGATCCTGCCGCAGCACTTCCAGCCGGGCCTGCGTCAGTTCGAGCACCAGCTGCAGCGAGTCGGTCTGCACCGCGGCACCCGAGAGCACCCGCGCCCGCGCCACCGTGAACTGTTCCTGCGCCCGCTCGAGCCGGCTGTGCGCCACGCGCGTCAGCTCGCGGCTGACGAGCACGTTGAGGAAGTCGTTCTCGGTATCGAACGCCGTCTGGAACTTCTGCCGCTCGGCGTTGGCCTGGCTCGCCTCGAGCTCCGCCTTGGTGAAGCCGAGGTCGGTGATCTTCCGCACGCTGATGAGCTCATATACGGCGTTGGCGCGAAAGTTCACCGCATTGCTGGTGGGTGCGCCGATGCCGATGTTGAAGAACGCCGTGGAGTACCTGGTGGCGTCCAGGCTCACCGCCAGCGACGGGATGATGAATGCGAGCACGGCCGCGCGGCGGCCCCACTCGGCATTGTCCACCTGGCCCGCCGCCCGCACGTAGGACGGGTCGACCCCCGTGGCCAGCCTGATGGCCTCGGGGAGCGTGACATGGGGCATGGTGGAATCGGGCGGCGCGATGCGCACCGGGATGGGCACCTGCAGGAGCAGCGCCGCGGCGAGGGCGATCACTCGGCCTCCCCAGCCATCACCGGAACGGCAGCCGCGGTGGGCTGGGGATGAGCCTTGTGCTTGCGCATGCCTTCAAAGAAGAGCCACACCGATGGCACCAGGTAGAGTGTAAGGATGGTGGAGAAGAAGACGCCACCGGCGATGGCATAGCCGAGCGGCCGGCGGCTGGTGGCGCCCGCACCCAGCCCCAGCGCGATCGGCATGGCGCCCATGATGGTGGACACCGACGTCATCAGGATCGGGCGGAGGCGGATGCGGCCGGCCTCGAGGATCGCCTCGCGCGCCGTGCCGCCGCGCTCCAGCTGCTGGTTGGCGTACTCCACCAGCAGGATCGAGTTCTTGGTGACGAGACCGATCAGCAGGATCATGCCGATCTGGCTGTAGAGGTTGATGGTCGATCCCGTCAGGTACAGCGTGACGAGCGCCCCGGTGATCGCGAGCGGTACCGCGACGAGCACGGTCAGCGGATGGATCATCGACTCGAACTGTGACGCCAGCACCATGAACACCACGAGGAGCGCCAGGCCGAACGCGAAGTAGAGCGCGGCACCGCTCTCGGCGAGTTCACGCGACTCGCCCGCGAGGCGCGTGCTCGCCAGCGGCGGCAGCACCTCCGCGGCCACGCGATTCAGCGAGTCCAGCGCCTCGCCCAGCGTGAAGCCGGGGTTGAGGCCCGCCGTCAGCGTGAACGACCGCACCCGGTCGAAGTGGTTGAGGCGCTGCGGTCCGACCCCTTCCTTCACGGTGGTGACCGCACTCAGTTGCACCAGCTGGCTGTTCCGGCCCTTCACGTAGAGCCCCGCCACGTCGTTCGGCGTTGCGCGCTCGGAGGGATCGAGCTGCACGATGACGTCGTACAGCTTGTTGTTCTGGGTGAAGGTGCTGACGCGCCGGCCACCGAGCAGCGTCTGCATGGTGCCCGCGACGTCGCCGACACCCACGCCGAGGTCCTCGGCGCGGTCGCGGTCGAAGCCGACGGTGAGTTCCGGCTTGTTCACCCGCAGGTCAGTGTCGACGTTGCGCAGCCCGGGGATCTGCCGGGCGCGCTTGACCAGCGTGTCCATCGCCAGCGAGAGCTTGGCGAAATCGGGATGGCGCACGACGAACTGCACCGGCTGGCCCGAGCCGCCGAAGGCTGGCGGGTTGTTGGCGAAGATCATCACGCCGGGAATCGCCGAGAACTTGCCCTGCACCTCGGCGATCACGTCCTGCACCTTGCGGCGCGGACCGGCATCGGCGAGCCGCGTGAAGACCAGTCCGCGGCTGGGGGAGCCGCTGAACCCGCCCACCACGCTGAAGTAGCGGTCGACATCCTGGGTCTTGCCGAGGATCGCCTCCACCTGCTTCTGGTATTCGTCGGTGAACGCCAGCGTGGAGCCCTCGGGCGCGATCAGGAAGGTGATGAACAATCCGCGGTCTTCCTGCGGAACGAATTCCCGCTTCAGGTTCCGGAAGACGACGACCGCGACCAGCACCGACACGGCCGCAGCCGCCAGGGTGAATGCGCCATGCGCCAGCACCCAGCGCAGTGACCGGCTGTACCCCGTGGTGAGGTTGTTGAACGCATTCTCGAACATGCGGAAGACCGGCCCATGCTCCTTCGGCACCCGCAGGATCTTCGCGCACAGCATCGGCGTCAGCGTCAGGGCCACGAACCCCGAGACGATGACCGAGCCGGCCACCGCGATGCCGAACTCGTTGAAGAGGCGACCGGTGTTTCCCTTGAGGAATGCCAGCGGCGTGAATACCGCCACCAGCGCGATCGTGGTGGCGATCACGGCGAACGCGATCTCGCGCGTCCCCTCGATCGCCGCCGTCTCGGCGTCCTCGCCCAGTTCCTCCTGGTGCCGGAAGGCATTCTCCAGCACGATGATCGCGTCGTCGACCACGATGCCGATGGCCAGCGTCAAGGCCAGCAGTGTCAGGTTGTTGATCGAGAAGCCGAGGAAGCACATGACCGCGAACGCCGACACGATCGAGACCGGGATCGCCAGTCCGGGGATGATTGTGGAGCGGACGTTGCGCAGGAACACGAAGATGAT
>Ga0190274_10000649_pt1 | contig 20325 bp, 12 predicted proteins | sample Popmic531T_FD_133002 | JGI IMG/M metagenome (GOLD analysis project Ga0190274, IMG submission 133002) | Populus adjacent soil microbial communities from riparian zone of Yellowstone River, Montana, USA - 531 T | ecosystem: Environmental > Terrestrial > Soil > Riparian zone | place: USA: Montana... | reverse complement strand
ACTTTCTGCAAACTCTTAAATCCAGTCGGGTCTTCTTTCTGCCGAGCGATAAACTCCTGATAAAACTTTCGCAGCACGCCCTTCTCCTGCAGGTAGTAACAAAGGTAACGTGCTTGCGCATAGTTCGTTCCTTTGTCGTCGTTGTAAAAAGCTCTCGCGTCCATCTCGGTTAGCGCTTTGAACGACGGCACATGCTTCACCTCAATCGCACGTTGCAATCCCGGCAGCCGCCAGTTGGTAAAACCGTGAATGTGCCCTTTTACATCGCCACACTGTTCGTAAAGTGATCCCAGGCCTTCGTTGAGCCACGGTGGGCAGGTGGGGAAGTTTGCTTCCATAAACGGATGAACAATTTCATGGACCAGTGTGCCGCCACCGGTCGCGATGTTCATGATGAGCGCCTTGTGGCTGGGCGAGTAATAACCGTAGGGCGTGGTGGGCGTATCGGCAAACAGAAGTCGAGCGTGTTTTTCGTATGAGGCTTCATCCTTGAAAAGCCAGATGTCGAGAATGTCTTCAGGGTCTTTGGTGAAGAAGTCCTGCTTCAGACGGTCCACTGCCCACTTCACCGTATCCTCCGCGCGTTGCTGCACGATCGTTTGAGGTTCGTCACCGATAACTACAAAGGGTTTTTGAATTACTATTGAAAACCCGTGTGAAACAGGCGTAGCGAGTTTCTTCTTGATCTGGGCATCCAGCGCGGTAACGTGACGAGCGAAATCGGCCTCGGTAAATCGAGTCGCAGGGGACCCTGGGGTCAATTGCGCGCGGTTTTGATCATAGCCGGGACCTTCGCCCTGAAGTTGGTTGCGAACAGCATCTGGAAGCGGAGGTTGCGCCTGAGTGTATGGCGTTTCCCGAGAGCTGGCCGGCCCGCCTAATCCGTAAGACAAACCCACGAACAGCGCGAGAGGAATTACTAAAGCAAGTAATCCCATTCTGTTTACGTCGCTAGTCATTTGTTGGTTTGTAGGATGTCCTGGACCATTTCCGGGTGGCCTACTCAGATAATGGGCTAAACGGTTCGCTGGGTTGGTGCGTTCGGAATTTGATCCACGAAATCACACGAAAACTGCACGAAAAGGCCCGCTCGCTAGCGGCTTCACAATCTTTGTTGGATAATCGAATGGAATGAGTGTTCAGTCTTTACCACAGATCAAGGCGGCCGGCGAGATAGTTTCCTGCGATCCTGCTACGGGCGAGGAGATTGGCCGAGCGCCACTCGCTTCGGCTGAAGATGTGCGGCGAGCCGTGATCAGAGCGCGCACGGCGCAGCCTGCCTGGGCCAGCCTCTCGTTCCACCAGCGCGGGCGGGTAATTTTGAAAGCTCGCGAGTTGATGTTAGCCGAACGCGATGAGATTGCTCGACTGGTTTCTCGGGAAACAGGGAAGCCGATTGCCGAAGCGATCTCCATGGAGATAGTGCCCACACTCGACGCGATGCACTATTTTGCCAATGCTTCCGAAAGCCTCCTTCGTCCACAGAAAATCGACATCGGGCAATACGGAATGATGGGGCGTTCATCCACCATCCGGTACAAGCCACTCGGCGTCGTCGGAATAATTTCGCCGTGGAATTTCCCTTTAGCTACGCCACTCGACGAAGTTGTGATGGCCCTGATGGCGGGAAATGCCGTCGTGCTCAAACCCAGCGAGTTGACGCCACTGATTGCTTTGAAGATTGCGGAACTCTTCAGCCGAGCCGGGCTCTCTACGGGCTTACTGGAAGTTCTCACTGGCGATGGCTCAACCGGTGCGGCGCTGGTCGAAGCTCGCGTTGACAAGATTATGTTCACTGGTAGCGTGGCTACAGGAAAACGCGTGGCGGAGGCAGCCGCCAGGTATTTGATTCCGGTGGTCCTCGAGTTGGGCGGTAAGGATCCAATGATCGTTTTGGAGGATGCGGACATCAAAAACGCAGCCCGGGGCGCAGTTTGGGGAGCGTTTGCGAATTCCGGCCAGGCGTGTGCTTCAGTTGAACGTTGTTACGTTCATGAATCGATCGCGTCGAAGTTTATTGAAGCAGTTGTGGCAGAGACGAAAGCTTTGAAGCAGGGAGTAGGAACTGAAACGGCCGTTGACATCGGGTCGATGACGAATGAACGACAACTTCAGATTGTTGAGGACCATGTCAGCGACGCAGAAAGGCGAGGCGCAAAAATACTTACCGGCGGCAAGCGCGGCGACGATCGAAAAGGCTACTTTTACCAACCGACGGTGCTGACGAATGTCGACCACGATATGACAATCATGCGCGATGAAACTTTCGGCCCGGTCTTGCCGGTGATGACTTTCAAGTCAGATGACGAAGCGGTGAAGCTGGTTAACGACAGTGTCTACGGTCTGACCGCAAGTGTGTGGACAAAAAATATCGGTCGGGGACGACAAATCGCGGAACGTATTGAAGCCGGAACAGTGATGGTCAACGAAGTTGTGTACACCCATGGCATTGCGCAGACGCCATGGGGCGGCGTCAAAGACAGTGGTTACGGGAGGACGCATGGACGAGCTGGCTTGTTGGAATTAGTCACCCCCCAACACATTCATGTAAACCGCGTCTTTTTCCTGCCGGATCTTTGGTGGTTTCGTTACAGCCAGAACGCGACCCAACTCTTCCGGGATTTGGCGCGCCGGTTTACAACCGGCAGCATAATCCAGACTTCCTTGCTGATGCCGCAGATCATAAGGCGCTGGTTTGAGCGGCGCGATTAGAGAACAAATATAGGACCTATAGGACACATAGGTCCTATGAGGAGGCGGGAGAGGATCGACCGAGGTAATAGAATTTTGTGGAAATCATTCATGCACGGGCGCGAACGCGCTCATCACCAACGAGATAACAATCGCCTGGTCCGCCCATTTGATTGGGGACTGCCATTCATCACCGATCACGTAAATGGTGACGACCCGCGCGAGATCCTGCGCCGCCACACGCGGGACCGAATGGCCAACAGTGAAGAGTTTTACGCGTTACCCGTGATTCAGGATTTCCAGTTGAACGGTGACCAGCTGACGTGGACCAGCGCCGTTCACACCCCTTCTCCTGAAAACAACATTGCCCGCGCTCGTTATTTTCCGGCCCCAGCCAAAAAAGCCCGGAAGCCTCGTTCAGCCATGGTGGTCCTGCCACAGTGGAACGCCCAGCCCGATAGCCACGTTGAGGCTTGCCGCATTTTCAATTTCATCGGGATGTCGGCATTGCGTTTGACGCTGCCGTATCACGAACAACGCCGTCCGGCGGAACTGCAGCGCGCGGATCACCTCGTCAGTACAAACGTGGGCCGCACAATCCAGTCGATGCGACAAGCAGTGCTCGATACGCGGGCTGCGGTTAGATGGCTGAAGCAGCAGGGTCATGAACGCATTGGGATTTTGGGGACCAGCGTTGGCTCGTGTATAGCGTTTCTGGCGTTTGCCCACGAACCCGACATAAATGCCGGCGTGTTCAATCACGTCTCCGGTTATGTGGCTGATGTAGCGTGGCGTGGTCTATCTACCCGCCATTTGCGAGAAGGTTTCGGCAATCACTTAAGTTTGGATGAGCTACGCGAATACTGGTCACCAATTAGCCCGGTTCCTTTTATCAGTCGTCTGCCAAAGATGGGCCCGCGACCTATGCGTTTCATTGCCGCGCGTTATGATCTGACATTTCCAATCGACCTCACGCTCGACACCATTGCCGAAGCCAGACGTCACCAATTGCCGCTCGACATCGTTTGGCTGTCTTGTGGCCACTACACAATGGCCAACATGCCATGGAAGGCCATTGACGCCTGGAAGATCGCGACGTTTATGCGAAAGCATTTGTAACGTGGTTCCATGGTACATTCGGGTCTTACATCGAAAGGCCTTATCCGTTAAGCGACCAGATGTCCAGGCGTTATGGAAATTCCATCGAAAATTGCGTGCAGCTTTGAAAACAAATTCAGCTAAATCGTGACCAGCCGCAGCCTCAATTCCATTCTCGACCAGCTTGATGAACTTAAGAAGCGGTTCGATTCAACCGCGATTACCGCGATTGAGAAAACGCTCACGCGACTCGCGCGTCAGAAGTTCAACGATGCGGAAACGCTGATGCGTTACCACGAGTTGCTGCTGTTTCTACGGGCCTATCCAGCAAACTCTGTAATCGTAACTCTTACCGAGAAGGAGCTCGCTTCGTTTCGCCGCCGGGTGGAAGAATTACTCTCGACTGAAGTCGACCTGTCGGGGATCGAAACACCGGAGACGTCCGGCATTGCCGGCACTTCGGTAACGGACACTTTCTCTTATCCAATAGTTCGTTGGCTGGCACGAGGCCGTCAGAATCGTGTGACTTTGGAGTGGGATTGGTTTGAAGATGAGAATCGGCTGGCTGCGACCTGGCCGCGATTCATTCCGCTGCTCGAGGAAGACGCTTTCGTCGAGGCAAACGTACCTTACAAAACGTGGCTGCGTTCCGCGAGCAACGGAAAAGATTTGGGGTGGTTGGTTGATAAATTCTCCGGGCTCGCAAAATCAGAAAACAAATCCGAGAAGGAAATAGCTGAGTTGTTCGACTCACAGCAGCTTTATGTGCGCTGGACGCCGGCATATCGTGCCAGCCGCACCGGCATGCGAATTCCGGTGCGCCAAATCTTCTTTCATCACGAACTGCTGATTCAGAGAAGGGACGTTGTCTTAAAGAACGAGCTGGAGACGGCCTCGACCCGGCTCGTCCGGCTTTCTCGAAACGAAGGCGAAGCAATTTTGGATCTGGCTCGTGAAGCGTCAACCGTCCGTTATCGTGAGCTCTATGGGTTTACTCATGGCGACCCTGCGAGAGTTTTCAAAACCAATCTCGGCCGGGGCGTGGATGTCTTCATTACCGGATTACCGCCAAACCGGCGTTTGCCTTTGCGCGCCTATCATGCGGCGATGATCTTTAAGAATGGCGTGCCGGTTGGATACTTCGAAGGCCTGTCGCTCTTTGAGAAAATGGAAAGCGGTTTCAATCTCTACTACACGTTTCGCGAGGGTGAAACCGCGTGGCTCTACGCGCGCATTCTCAACATCTTTCATCACCTGCTTGGCGTCACTGCCTTCAGTCTTGATCCGTATCAAATTGGTCATGAGAACGAGGAAGGGATCGAGTCGGGAGCATTCTGGTTTTATCGCAAGCTCGGCTTTCGTCCTACCGACCCGAATGTAATGAAGCTAGTTTTGAATGAAGAAAGAAAGATGGCCACCCGGCCCGGGTACCGGACCAGCAGCCAAAAGCTTCGGAAGCTCGCACGAAGTCCCATGATTTTTGAACTGGAGGCGAATACCGCAACCAAGCCAGGAGACTGGGATCGGTTTCAGGTTCGGAACATCGGTTTAGCGTCCGCACGAATCATGGCCCGAAAGTTTGGAGGCGACATTACGCGGATGCAGACTGCTTCGGTTGCGTCCCTAACGCGTTTATTGGCTATTCGCACAGAGGATTGGCGAGAAGCTGAACTGGCGGCGTTGAATCACTTTGCCGGGCTGCTCACTGGAGTTGGCGAGCTGCCGCGTTGGACTCAGGACGAGAAACAAGAGCTGGTGAAGGTCATTCGCGCCCGGGCCGCTTTGGACGAAAGCACTTATTTGAAACTGATGCAGAAGCAGGCGCGGTTGCGCACTGCGATGATCAGCCTGGGCTCGCCAAAAGCTCCCTGAACGAAGTAAGACTCGTTGATAATCTCTCAGGTCAGGAAGGTGGGCATGCCCCCGCTCTTTCTGCGATGCCATGAACGTCGAAGCCAAGGTGAAATAGCGCGGGCATGCCCACCTTCCTGACCTTGAGGTAATGTTAATCGTTTCCCCTGCTCTGGCAGACTGTTAATCTGCAATTCATTTGCACACGGCCAGGCGATGCTCGAGGATCTTGTCACCGGAAAAGTCTTCCAGCTTCTGAAAATACTCTGCTGATTTGTCGAGCGCTTTCTCCGGAACCAGCCCAACAATTTCCGTGCTGACTATCTCCGCGCCCAGTCGTTCAGCTTCTCGTCGTACGGCTTCGTAAGCCTGGGAAAGACCAGTGACTTCATAGTTAACAATATTCATCGACACCTGCACCAGCCCGCGACTCGACAATTCGAAGCCCAGCGCCTTCAAAAACGGCAAGCCACCATGTCTTGCTCGCACTGCCCTCGCGATCGTTCTTGCGATTGAGAGGTCAGTGGTCTTCAAGTTGACGTTGAAGGCAATCAAAAATGGTCGCGCACCTACAGCGATGGCCCCGGCAGTTTCGTGTACCACCAGTGGACCGGCATCCGGAACGCGATTTGGATCTATCGCAATCTGCTCGCGCAGCAACTCGAGCGCGCCGCGTCTGACGTCTTCGAGATTCACCCGCTCGGGTTTGGTTGCGGCGCGTTCATAAAAAAAGACGGGAATTGACAGCTCCCCCGCAATCCGTCGACCGGCCTCATGGGCCAGGGCGACGCAATCATCCATTGAGACCCCGCGAATCGGAACAAACGGCAACACATCGGTGGCCCCCAAACGCGGGTGCACGCCACTATGACTTCGCATGTCGATTAACCTGGCTGCCAGGGCAACCGCCCGCACGGCGGCTTCCACAATGAAATCCGGAGCGGCGACAAAGGTAATAACTGACCGGTTGTGATCCGGATCGATATGAGTATCAAGCACGCAGGCCGTCTCAACGGATTGGATTTCCTGCGCAAGCCGTTGGACAGTTTCAGTCTTGCGACCTTCGCTGAAGTTTGGTACACACTCAACAAGACTTTCCATTAGTGGCGATAATTAGTGGGCAGTAAGCAGAAGGCAGTAGGCAGAAAGACCCAGAAAATGCCTGGGGGACAGCCGGCGTGCCAAATGAACGTCTCGGAATTCGGGAAAAAGATTAGCACTGCCTACTGCCTACTGCCTACTGCTTACTGCTTACTGATTATGACCGATCGCTTCATCGACCAACGCAAGACAGCCTGGCAACGTCTCGAGGAACTGCTGAAGTTGCTTGACAGCAAGTCGCTGCGCCGTTTGCATCGCGACGAAGTTCGTGAGCTGGGGCGAATCTACCGGCGCACAGCTTCCGACCTGGCAATCGCGCGCGCCGAGTCGCGCGATCCACGCCTGATCAATTATCTAAACAGCCTCGTGATCCGCGCGCATGGCCGCATCTACCAGGCTGACACGGAGGGCGGGTCGCGTATCAAAGAGTTCTTTGCTCGCGACTTTCCGCAAACGTTTCGACGCACGTGGCGTTACACAGCCTTTTCGTTCGCCGTCTTCATGATATTCGGCGTGTTTGCTTTCGTGGGTACGAAAGCTGATCCGGAGTTTTCCGAGCTCGTCGGCGTGGCGCCGGCATTTCGCGAGTTGTACATCGAGACGAAAACGCACTGGTGGGAAAGCCTGAATGAGGCTAAAGAGGTCGGTGCCAGTGCGATCCTTACCAACAACATTCAAGTTACCATCCTCACCTTTGCTTTTGGGGCATTTTTTGGCGTCGGTACTTTGTTCTACCTCGCCTTTAACGGGGCCAACATCGCATCCGTCCTGGCTCTGACATACCGTGCGGGCTTTGGCAACGACCTGCTGACTTTCATGGTGGGCCACGGCGTAATTGAGCTTTCGTGCATCTTCATGGCTGGAGGCGCTGGTCTGTTGATCGGAAGCGCTTTGCTGATGCCGGGAGACTTGTCGCGCGCCGATGCACTCAAGAGCCGCGGCAAGGAAGCAGTGCGTTTGATGATGGGCGTGGCCGTTTTGTTGGTGGTCGCCGGCATCATCGAAGGATTCATCTCACCAGCACCCATTCCCGCGACTATCAAGTTTAGTATTGGAGCTATCACGGGCTTGGCACTCTATTCCTACTTGTTGCTAGCGGGACGCGCTCAAACCGGAGAACCAGGGAACGTCGAAACAGTGACATAACCCACCGCAGGCGAAGAGAAAGATGATCCACGAAATTACACGAAAGCCGCACGAAAGAAATTCTTAGTTCGCGTCCTTTCGTGTGATTTGGTGGATCATCTTTTCGCCGGTCTAAAGAAGTCCTCTCTCTTTGACTTGAAGATACTTTTCCAAAATGGCCGGAGCGAGGGCTGCAGCGGTGACGTCGAGCGCCAAGCCTCCCTGCGATTCCACCCGCCGCAACGCTGCTTCACGCAGGTACATAATTTCCTCGGCCACGGATTGGGTAAATAGTTCGCGAGCGTCGGTTGGCGCCTCGCTTACCACGGCTTTGAGATCGCGATCGGCGATTGTCACAACCAGAGGAAGATGACGAGGTCGTAGTAACTTCAGTGAGGTGAGCAGCTCTTTGGAGCCCTCTTCGTCGACCAGGTCAGTCAATAACACCACCAGCGATCGCCGCTTGCTGTTGGCAGCAACAAACTCAAATGCGCGCGAATAGGATGGCTCGACCATTTCCGGCTCGACGCTGTAAAGCGCTTCGAGCGCCGCGTCCATATGGTCGCGGCCGCGACTGGGCGGAAGGAAACTCTTAATCTTCCGGCCAAACACCAGCAGTCCCGCATTATCGCCGGCCCTGGCGGCCGCGGACATGAGCGCCAAAGCAGCATGGACGGCGGAATCCAGTTTCGTTTCCTGTTCGATTCGGGCTGTCATCAAACGCCCGCCATCGATGGCAATCAGAATTGTCTGGTCCCGTTCAATTTGATACTGGCGGGTCGTTAGCTTTCCCCGTCTCGCCGTGGCCGTCCATGAGATGTGTCTTAATTCGTCGCCGCGAACATAATCGCGCATCGACTCAAACTCGCGTCCTTCACCTCGCCACGATGTCTTTCGGTGTGAAGAAACAAGAGAACGGGCCCCAAGTGCCTTTAGCTCAGCTTCGCGAGCTCGTCGCATATTTGGGTAAACCTTCACCGCTGTGGCCGCCCCGACCCGCGTTTCAACCCACACCAGATTCCAACGCGAAAGAAACCGCACCGCTATCTGTCCAAACTCGAATCGCCCTCTCCTTGGTGAAGTGAGTCCATAAACCAGGGACATCGAGCTTTGTGCATCAACCTTCAGGTCTGCTTCCCGCAAACCCGACAACTTCATTTGGGGTGGATATTCGTCTTTGACAGTTAACCAAATCGTATCGGCTCCGGTGTTTTGAACATTGATGTGCACATCCGTTTCGGCCCCGACGGCGAACCGTCCACTGAACTCCCGCGTGATGCGAACAGTTTCGGGAAGTTTGCTACTACGAGAATCGATTATTGCGAGGATGATCAGGAAGACATCGTATGCCAGAGCGATCCAACGCAACCATGGCCGGCCCCAGGAAAAGGAAAGCACAATGAGGCCCAGGGCGAGTAAGAGATAGAAGAGTTTGGAGAAGACGAAACGCATGGAGAAACAGAGGTCAGAAGTCAGAAGTCAGAAGTCAGAAGTCAGAAGTCAGAGGATCAAGGGTCAGATCGAACCGATTCTGATCTCTGACTTCTGATCTCTCTCACTTCTACCGCGGCACTTCCGCGCTCTTCAGAATATCCGTAATCACAGCATCCGGTGTGACGCCATCAAGCTCGGCCTCGGCGCGTAGTGATAATCGGTGACGAAGTACCGGGCGAGCGACGTCGCGCACGTCGTCAGGGGTTGTAAACTCCCGGCCGCGGAGTGCAGCCAATGCTTTTGAGCACAACAGCAGCGCGACTGAAGCGCGCGGGCTGGCCCCATAGTGAATGAAAGGATGGTTGCGCGTCCGCCTCACGAGATCAACGGCATAATGTTGCACGCCCGGCTCCATGCGCGTGGTGTTCACTTCCCGGCGGCAACGTGAAATCGCATCTGCTTCCGGCAGGGGCTGTATGTCAACGTCGCTCAAACGTCTTGCGTTAAAGCCGGCATCCCAGTTTGCCACCACCTGCCGCTCGTCGGCCTCGCCCGGATAGTCGAGCAGGATCTTTAACATGAAGCGATCAAGTTGGGCCTCCGGCAGGGGATACGTTCCTTCATACTCGATTGGGTTCTCGGTGGCGAGGACGGTAAAGATGGGCGACAGCGAATGGCGATCGCCGTCAATCGTCACCTGCCGTTCTTCCATCGCTTCCAGCAACGCCGCCTGAGTTTTGGGTGGCGTGCGGTTTATCTCATCGGCCAGGAGAATGTCAGTGAAGACAGGCCCTTGCCGCAAATTAAATGTGGAAGTTGCGACGTTAAAGACGTTGGTGCCGGTAATGTCTGAAGGCATGAGATCCGGCGTGAACTGTATCCGGCCAAAATTGGCGTTGATAATGCGCGCGAGCGTCTTCACCGTAAGCGTTTTGGCAGTGCCGGGTACTCCTTCGATCAATGCATGACCTTCAGCCAGCAGTGCCACCAGGATTTGTTCGATGGGTTCATCCTGACCAACGATGATTTTGCTTAGTTCGCGACGTATGTGTTCGACAGTTGAGGAGACGTATTCAATCATTTTGGTTTTTGTATTTGGTTCTTACGCTTGAACGTTTTGGAACATGAGAAGTGTTTTGTTCAGTCCGCGTTTCGCGGACGACTGAAAATAGCCCAGCGACTGCCACCCCAAGCGGGCTGCCCGCCTGGGGACCCCGGTTCATCGCTGGGACGGGGGCAATGCGATGTAAAGTCCGTGGAGCGGACGGCTGAACAGAGGATATCAACGCTACCAGTCGCGTTGTACGCAGATTTCAGCCGTCCGCTCCACGGACTGCACTCCATCAGCTCCTCCCCAGCAGTAAACTGCTGGGCTACTATCATTCGTCCGCAGCGGACTAAAAACCGAAATCACAAAGATCAAAGTACAAAGCCGAGTCTTGGTCAAATGTTTTGCGCCGTCTGCTTCACATCGCGGGAGCGCATCCGCAGTCCCAGGCTTGCCTCGACTTCGCGCAGCCGCTTAACCAGATAAATCGATTGCCGCTCGCTGATTGCTCCGCTATTGATCGCCTCTTCCGATAGCCGCATCAAAGTTTCCAGTTGATGAGCATCTAACCGAGAGCGATCAGCCACCCGCTGTGCAATATGCGATCGTGGGCTGTTGTAATCCACTCCCGCATACCGGGCCAGCACTCTCCTGGTGCGCGAATATACATTTTCAATTGCCAGGTCGAAAGCCCGTGCCCGTTGCTGCAGTTCGGCCATTGATGCCACAAATTCCAGACTCGACCGGCGGTCAACAACCGGCAACGGCAACGGACGGGCAAAGCGGCGCCCGCGCGTCCAGACCACCAGGAGAATTAGCAGCAATATTTGTCCGCTGATTGCCAATACCGGAGTGCCGTCAAAGTAACTTGCAAAAGCGTTGCGGGCTACACCGTGTCCCTGGTGAAACTCATCAAAAGCAATCACGCCTCCGGAATTTGAGACCAGATTGATGGCCAGTTGCAGATTATCCTTGAGAGCGATCCCGCCATTGGCAACTATGAATGGATCGCTGAGCACTACTATCCTGCCGCGGCCATGCGGATAATCAAGTAATACGACTGCATTTGCAGAGGTGAGATGAACGACGGGCGCCGGAGAAGACGGGCTGGTTGGCTTGGCGTCGTCGCTCGAAACGTTAGTTTCCGGCGTGGGCGAAGGCGAGGCAGTACCGTCGATTGTGTTGGCCGGTTTAGTCTTTTCCGCGCCAACTTCGCTCGGCGTCGAAAAAGCGATGTCGGCGAAAAACTTCGATGGCATCACCAACTCAACTTGATGCGTCAACACGGTCGGCTGTACCGGGTGTATTGGTTTTACGTTCTCGGTCATTTGCTCCAGATTAGCTGGATCGATACCGAGGCCCGGATATTCGCGAAACTTCGGGATGATGATCCAATCTCCCGAAGGCGGCAGCAATAAGAGTTCAGGTCGCCGATCAATGAGTACCAACCGCCCGCCACGCTCAACCCAAAGCAGCACACTCCTGGCTTCGTCCTCCTCGATAGGGATTGTTGTGTGACCGATGATCACGAAAGTTTGCACTTGTTTGCCGTCGGCTCCAGGAAGCTTCTCCGGAGTTTCTCGCCAGCGCATCACCTTGAAACCGGATTCGTTGAGCAGATCGTAGAAAGCGCGCGTGCCGGTGGGCCCTGCGTGATAGGTGGATCTGTCAGGCGCAAGTTCGGAATCCTGCTTCTTTTCTTTACTCAAGTAGCCAATGGAATTGATGCCGATCAAAATGGCTATCGCCAGCAGGATGCTTATGATGATGCCGAGTCGCTGACGCATATTAATTTCGTTCAGCCCAGATGAACGCGGATTCGTGCTGATCATTCGTGAGATTTTGTGTAATTTCGTGGATCGCGTTTCCCCGATTGAACAAAGGAACGATCCACGAAATTACACGAAACCTCACGAAAGAACACCAATCTGATCCTTCACGTTTTAAAATCGCCGCCTCGAACCTTCGTTTCTTGCGCAAAGCAATCAGCTTCATTCCCATTATGTCCTCTGGGCTAACGCGACAGGGTTTGGATATAGCCGGCCCGAAACTCGAGCCAATCGTTTTCAGTTGCCTGAGCCAGACCGTACCAGTGTTGTTCAAAACGCTCGGTCAGCTTCTTCATGTCTCGGTGCAGAGGCTGCACTTCGCGGACTGCCCGCAGGTAATCACGATTTGTTTTGTATTGCGCCAGGCTGATGATTTTCCGTTCACCTAATTCGACGAGCAACGCGATATAGGCTTTGCGGATCGCACCGCGGAGCTCGCCTCGTCGTGCCAGTGCCTCGGCCGCCGACAAGAGATCAGACGCCGATTGATCGGGTTCGAGTCGTTCGCCCAAAACAATTCGAGCCTTTTGCTTTGTATTCTTCTTCTTCGAACTTCCGTTGCGGAGCATGCGCGGCAAAAACAACTTCACCACGTAAGCCAGCACGGCGAGCGCCAGCACGACAACTACGAATTGGGCGATCCGGCTGAGCCAGGTGATGCGACCCATCGACATCGGTTTGGGTTTGGGAAACAGATTGCGCAACCAATCAAGAAACCGTTTCAGCAGACGCACCAGGGCATTTTCTTTCGTAACCTCATAAGCAAACTCGGGGCGTCGCAGGATTTCCGCCAGCTTGCGGCTGGTCTCAGCTTTGTCGGGATTGTTAGCACCGGGCGTTTGGAGTTCTGTCAGCCGCTGGTCCAACGCCTGCAGTCGCTCGGTAATTCTTAAGAGTAACTCGGGACGCTCTCCTTTTATCACGGTCCCGTATTTGTTCAGCTCTTGGTGCAGCCAGGAATTGTCCACGTTGAATTTTTCGCTGCGCCATTCGATCACCAGTGTTTCCGGTATCAAGTTCCGCAGTCCCTTGACTGTTTCCAAACTGCGCTGCTCGTAAGCTGCCACGTCTTCGGTTTCATCCCGCAGAGTCAACGTATCCAGGGCTGTTACAGCTTGGCGGATTTGGTTTTGATACTGGCTGATGGGAATTGCCTGGACCGTCTGAGCTCCCAGAGAGAGGAACCCAAAGCAAAGGACTCCGGCCATGCACAACATTCGCAGCGCAATGAAAGACCTAAGGTCACTTTGCAAAGATGATGGCAGGGCGCGCATGGGTGATGTGTGCCGCATTCGCGAATCTCACCTTAGGCCAAGTGTACTTCCGGAAAAACCCAATGGAGGGCGAGAACCCCGGCCGGGCTCTGCCGAAAGCGCCGGCGCGAGTGGTGACAATACGTTTATTTCGGGCATGGGTGGCAATTTCTGCGAGGCCATTAGCTCGATATCGTAACCCTCATGTCGGACCCGTTCGTCAACATACATTAACGACATACCCAGCATCCATACCGGGGCCAGCATAATTGAACTCACCGGTTCCAATATGCTGTAGGCGATTGCGTACCAGACGGGCCACTGGCTGGCGTTCCAAAGGTCTATTCCATTTAAGTAGCCATACCAGCCCAGCGGAATTACCAGAATCATCAAGGTGGAATAGGTAACGAATACGATGAAGAGAGTCATCGCCATCAGCCGGCGAACGTTTCCCCTGGCGAGGGAGAAGCTTCTGCCAACCGAATCAAAGACACCTTTTCCTTCAACCAGCATTGCCTGTGGAACGTAGGCTACTTTGCCGGCCAGAAAAAAGAACGACCACAAGAACACTGCCACTCCCGTAATGCAGCCGCAGACTACGACGATTATGGTCATCCATGCAGGCGCCCCCTGCCCCAGAAGCCCCAGAACGAAAAGTAATGTTCCCATTAAGAATATCACTATGTATACAGCAAAGGTCCCAGCCATAGAGCTTATCCAGAGCCAGATCATCACGAGAATACTGGCACCCAGCAGGGACCAAAATCTGGATCGCACAGCAGCGTAGGTGGTTCGGGCCAGCACTGGTTCATTCCAAAGAAGGTGAGCCACCAGGTTGCGTGAGGCGCCGCCCATAACGATTAGATTAAAGAGATGACCCGCAACAACAACACAGCCGCCTGCCAGCATTAAGAAGACATCCAAAACCACGCCGGCCGTGTCGGGCTCGCTCATTATCCTCCGGTAGCCGATGGTGACCATTACCCAGCCCACAGCTGAAACCATTACCGGCGGCGCGGCGATCCGCATCAAAGTGAAGAGATGGAGACGATAGAGCCTGACTGCGCGATCGATGAGATCACCCGCCCCCAAAGGCACGATGTGCAGGTCGTGTGCGTTTGATGTCGCCATGCGAAAACAGACTGTGGTGCTGGAAAAATCTTATCACGCATCTCGCGGCAAAGTCTCAGAGTTATCCGCGTGAAGCTTTAACAGAGCCGGGCGAAAAGTTTTGGAGTGCAGTAACCTGTTACCGCTTTGGTAATCGGCGACCTGTCGCCGCCGTCGCCTGAGAAGCGCTCAACGCATTTAGTGAAGGACAGCGGCGACAGGTCGCCGATTACCAAAGCGGTGACAGGTCACCGCACTCCAAAACTGCCGCTCCGCGCGGGCTGCCCGCGACCCGCTTCCGGTTCTGTATGCTTCGACCCACAATTGCAGATTTTTAGCGCGACTATCGATAAACTATAAAGAATCAAGCAGTCTCTTTACTCCCGTTTTCTTGCAAACTCGTGGGCAAGACTTACCTGGCACGATCGCCCGAGCATGTTCACAAGCAGGAGCAGCGAGTTACAGCTATCAAAGGGCTGGATTTGCAGCTACCAAAGGGCAGCGTGTTACACTCGTCGCGCTACACTTTTTTGATGAGTTGAGGTGAAGCAGGCGCAATACCTTCACGACGAAGCGCCGCTGATAAACTGTGCCCCTGTAGCTCAACGGTTAGAGCAGCAGACTCATAATCTGTTGGTTCGGGGTTCGAATCCCTGCGGGGGCACCAGAGACATCGAGCGGCCAGCCAGAAGGCTGCCTGTTTTGCGTTGTTATGAGTCAATGACGGTTAACACAAAAGCGACTGGTAAATGGGAATTTCGCAATCCACAGTTCGAAACTTTTGGTGACCAATCTAGAGAGTTCTTCAGCTGCGTGTAAACAGTGATTTTTTTGCTTCCGGTGGTAGAATGCAGTCCACCTGACGCACAGGTCTTGCGGATTGATAAAGAAACTCGCACTAGTATGCGTGCCTGCCTAGGATTCTCACTTTATCTAGTGGCCTTACTTCTTGCACTCGCCGAGGGCCCTAACTTGGCCAGCGTGCAAGCAGTGGATTCGTGCGCAACGCCCGCGTTTAGAACCGCGCCGACTTTCACAGCCGGCACTGCGCCGTATGCAATCGCGGTTGGCGATTTTAATGGTGATGGTAGATCAGACGCCGTCGTCGTCGACTCCGCCGTCGCGACCAACAACATAAAGATTTTGCTGAATAACGGAATCGGCGGATTTAATGATGCGGTCAGTTTTACTGCCGGTGAGTGTCCTCGATCAGTGGCAGTGGGAGACTTCAATAACGACGGCAAAGCAGATTTAGCCGCCGCAAATTGTTCGGCAGGTGCGGTCGTCCTTTTGGGGAATGGATCGGGGGGATTCGGAGCGCCCAGTAACTTTTCAGCGGGGACGAATCCAAGTTTTGTGGCGACCGGTGAGTTCAACGGCGATGGCAAGCTGGATTTGGCGGTGGCAAACGCGAACTCCGGGAATACATCCATTCTCCTGGGTAATGGTTCCGGCAGTTTCGGAACTGCAATCAATTACACGGTTGGTGTAAACCCAGGTCATATCTCCGTCGGGGACTTCAACAATGACGGGAAACCGGACCTGGTAGTGGTAAACAGAAATACGCAAAATATCTCGGTTCTGTTAGGCGATGGCAGTGGGGGATTCGGAGCGGCCATCAATCTTGCCGTGGGAATGGCCCCCACAGCGGCTGCCGTGGGAGATTTCAATGGCGATGGCAAGATGGACGTCGCTCTTTGTGGTGTTACCTTTAACACAATTTCGATTCTGCTCGGGAACGGTGCGGGTAGTTTCACCTCGAACACCAGCGTGATCACGGACGTTAATGCGTCCGAGATCGTCGCCGGTGATCTCAACGCCGATGGGAAGACCGATCTTGCAGTTGCGGCGTTTCTCTCTGGCACTGTTACTGTACTCATCGGCAATGGTACCGGACAGTTTGGATCTTCCCTCGATTTTGGTGTGGGGCGAAGCCCCCGATCTATCGGCCTCGCCGACTTCAACGGGGACGATAAGCCGGATCTGGTAACCGCCAATTATGGTGCGGGCAATGTTTCCCTGCTATTGCAGAGTGGGCCTGGGAGTTTTCTTGCCGCCACCAGTTTGGATACCGATCAGAATCCTTACTCTGTCGCGGCGGGCGATTTCAATAATGACGGCAAGCCTGACGTAGCGATTGCCAATCGGTCATCTCAAAACACTTCGATTCATCTCGGCGATGGCATGGGTGGCTTTTCAGGGGTCGCCCCCGTCCCCAGCCCATCGGGCGGTGCTTCTGTCGCGGTCGGAGATTTCAATAACGACAACAACTCTGATCTGGCCGTAGTGGATTCAGGCTTCGGCGGCGTGAGAGTTTCATTGGGAAACGGGCACGGTGGTTTTGGCATTCCCTCAACCTTCAGCAGTGGGGGATTTTCCCCGTCTTATGTGGCGGTCGGTGACTTTAACAACGATGGTAATGCCGATCTGGTGCTGGCCAATAGTTCTTCTAACAATGTCTCGATTCTTTTGGGAGACGGAACCAACCATTTTCTAGCGCCAGCGAATTTTGCCACTGGAGTAAGCCCGATTGCCATTGCAGTCGCGGATTTCAATGGCGATGGCAAGAGCGATCTCGCGGTCGCCAATGTAACCAACGCTGGCGCCGCTCCTCCGGGTGTGTCTGTGCTACTGGGCAATGGGGCGGGAGCTTTTGGCGCGTCAACCATTTTCCCGACCGGGCATCGGCCCTTTTCGGTCGCCGTCGGTGATCTCAACGGTGATGGAAGGGCTGATATGGCGGTCGCTAATCAGGAAGACAACAATATTTCTGTGTTGCTCGGTAATGGGGCCGGGAACTTCGGCCTCGCGAAGAATTTTGCGGCGGGCAATCTGGCGGAATCCGTTGTCATTAGCGACTTCAATGGGGATGGTAAGGCGGACCTCGCCACAGCAAATTTTGGGATCTTCAGTTCGACAAACAATGGCAATATCTCAGTTCTCCTGGGCGATGATCTGGCCAATTTTTCCGCTCCCACAAATCTTGACGTTGGGGCAAACCCGATCTCGCTCGCGGTCGCCGATTTCAATACTGATGGCCACCACGACGTGGTTGTTGCCAATTACAATTCTCGCAATGCCTCAGTTCTTCTTAATACTTGTACGGCAGCCCCTGTAACTCAACCCACCCTCTCCATAAATGACGCTTTGCTGGGTGAGGGAAATGCCGGTAGTGGACAGTTAGTGTTTACCGTAAGCCTTTCGGGCGCTGCCGATAAGACGGTGACGGTCAGCTACTATTCGGCGAGCCAGACCGCAACGAGCGGCCTCGACTATCAGCCTCGTTCGGGGAGTTTGACCTTCGCGCCGGGAGTCACGACCCAGACCGTTTCAGTGCCGCTAAACGGCGATACAGTCGATGAATCGGATGAGACATTCAGAGTTCTCCTTACCAGTCCTCTCAACGCTACCATCAACAAGCCCTTTGGAGTGGGCACAATTCTGAATGACGATCCGCCCCCATCAGTTTCCATCAATGACGTGACTCTGGAAGAAGGAGATTCAGGTACACGAAACGGATCCTTTACGGTCAGCTTGTCAGCGCGTTCCGGCAAGACAATAACCCTGAGCTATGCCACAACAGATATTACCGCAACTGGCGGAAGTGATTATGTCGGCACGTTCGGCAATCTCCAATTTGCTTCCGGAGAAACAACCAAAAGCATCCTGGTGCAGGTTAAAAGCGACACCACGATTGAAGCAAATGAAACGTTCTTCATAAATCTCAGCAATGTTGTGAATGCTACAAGCGCGCAACCGCAGGGCCTCGGCACAATCATTGACGATGACCTCTTGATGCTGCTTACCGAGGTCAACTCCCAGCGGGGGATTGCCATGGACTCGGTGATCCTGCTGCGTGATCCCTTCGCGGTGATCAATGATCTGAACTTCAGTCTGGATAAACGCACTCGCGTGGCGCTCTTTGCTACGGGCCTGAAGCTATTGCCCGGTGAAGATGCGTCGGCCGTCACGGCTGAAGCCGAAGACTCTCAACACCGAACTTATCCTCTTCAGGTTGAATATGTGGGAAAGGTGGCTGGTTTTGATTGGTTGACGCAGATCGTCGTCAGGCTTCCCGACGAGATCAGAAATGTGGGCGACGTATCAGTAATCGTTCGGTTACATGGTATCGGAAGTAACAAAGTGTTCATAGGCTTGAAACCATCCTAAAGAAACCTCACACAAGAGCTCATCTGTGTGGCCGCAACGAGGACAGGTTAGAGAGTCTTCACAGCAGACTTAACGAGATCTAACAAAGATGGCGCGATTATGGCGCAATGACGTCCTAAGACGTAGCAAGATGTAATGAACTTTGACGGGTGCGGATTCGGTAAATACGGGTTTATCTCGTTTCGTCTCGCCTTGTTGATGCCCCTCAAACCGTCTCATAGTCTCTTGGTTCGGGGTTCGAATCCCTGCGGGGGCACCATAGCAGTAGTTAAAAGGCAGTAAGCAATAGGCAGAAGGCACGAAAGCAGAAAACCACCTAACCTGCCGCGTTTATCCTTGACTTTTTAGGTTCCTGGCATAGAGTCAACATCAACCTGCACCACGTCCCCCAATCGCAGGCTCCTCATAAAGCGAAAGAGAGAACTGTCTTGAGTGGCGATTCATTGAGCCAAAGCCTCCTTCATGCGTCCCTGACCGAAGCGAGCGTTGACGGCATACTCGCTTTTGATCGCGAGTGTCGTTATGTCGCCTGGAACCGGGCGATGGAATCTATTACTGGCGTTAGACGAGAACAAGTTCTGGGAAAGTCTGCTTTCGATGTCTTCCCCTTTCTGAAAGAAACCGGAGAGTCAAAATATCTACTCGAAGCTTTGGAGGGAAGAAGTGTAGTAGCTGAAAACAGACCCTATGCCATACCCGAGACTGGACGCGCAGGATTCTTTGAAGGTTACTACTCGCCGCTACTCAACGAACTTGGCGAGATCGTTGGCGGCATCGCCATCATCCGGGATATTACCGAACGAAAGCATGCCGAGGAGTTGGCAAATGAAGCACACCAGCGACTTAGCTCGTATGTGGAAAACACTCCCCTGGCGGTCATTGAGTGGGATAAAGACTATCGAGTGTCGCGCTGGTTACCCTCAGCCGAGAAACTTTTCGGGTGGAAGGCTGAGGAAGTTATCGGAAAGACCATCGACGAATGGAGGTTTGTTTTTCCTGAAGATTTAGCGGCGGTTCATGAAGTCGGCAATAGGCAGCGCAAGGGGCTGGATCGTCACAGTATCTCGTGTAATCGAAACTATACAAAGCAGGGCTCGGTCCTCTCCTGCGAGTGGTACAACTCAGTTCTGTATGACGACGCGGGAAGGTTAATTTCCGTTCTCTCACTCGTGCTGGACGTGACGGCGCGGAAGCAAATTGAGGAGGCAATGCATGCGTCAGAAGAGCAGTATCGTTTCCTCTTTGAGTCGAATCCGCTGGCAATGTGGGTTTACGATCTTGAGACGCTGAGTTTCCTCGCGGTCAACGATGCCGCCGTCGAACACTACGGTTATTCACGGGAACAGTTTCTCGACATGACTATCGAGCAGATCCGTCCACCTGAGGATGTGGAAAGACTTCACGACTATCTCGCGCTTGGCCCGCCTGGCTCCGGTCGAGCTGGCGAATGGAGACACCAGAAGAAGAACGGCGACATCATTACCGTCGAAATCACCGCTCACCAGTTGGGTTTCTCCAGCAGGCGCGCTGAACTGGTGATGGCGGTTGATATCACTGAACGCAAGCTCGCCGAAGAGGCGTTGGTTGAGAGCGAGGATCGGTATCGCGATCTCGT
>Ga0190274_10000648_pt1 | contig 20380 bp, 15 predicted proteins | sample Popmic531T_FD_133002 | JGI IMG/M metagenome (GOLD analysis project Ga0190274, IMG submission 133002) | Populus adjacent soil microbial communities from riparian zone of Yellowstone River, Montana, USA - 531 T | ecosystem: Environmental > Terrestrial > Soil > Riparian zone | place: USA: Montana... | reverse complement strand
ACGGGTCGGGTTGGCGTGGTGGTCGCTGTGGCGCTGCAGGTGGTAGAGCAGCACGTTGGAGGCGACGTTGTTGCTGTTCCAGCTGTGCTCGGGCAGGCAGCGCTCGTAGCGGCCGTCCTCGCGCTTGTCGCGGCGCAGGCCGTAGTGCTCGAGGTAGTTGACGACCTCCAGCAGCGAGAAGCCGAGCACCGCCTGGATCAGCAGGTAGGGCAGCACGACCGGGCCGAAGACGATCGCCAGCAGGCCGAACAGGGCCACCGTCATCGCCCAGGCGCTGAGCAGGTCGTTGTGCCGGCTCCAGTGCGACTTGCCGAGGCGATCGAGCCGGGCTCCCTCGATCTCCCAGGCCGAGCGCAGGCTGCCGGAGACGGTGCGCGGCAGGAAGGCCCAGAAGCTCTCCCCCAGCCGCGAGCTGGCCGGATCCTCGGGGGTGGCGACGCGGACGTGGTGGCCGCGGTTGTGCTCGATGAAGAAGTGCCCGTAGCCGGTCTGGGCGAGGGCGACGCGACTCAGCCACTTCTCCGAGCTGGCCCGCTTGTGGCCGAGCTCGTGGGCGGTGTTGATCGCGATGCCGCCGACGACGCCGACGGTGAAGGCGAGCCCGAGGCAGTCGAGGACCGAGAGGTCGCCGCTGGACCAGAGGTGGCAGGCGAGGATCAGCCCGGCGTACTGGATCGGGATGAAGACGTAGGTGCACCAGCGGTAGTAGCGGTCCTGCTCGAGGAACTTGAGGACGCTGTCGGGTGGGTTGGTGGCATCCATGCCGACGGCGATGTCGAGGATCGGAAAGGCGATGAAGACGAGCACCGGCCCGAGTAGCCAGAAGACACCGAGGCCGGTCGCGGCAACGGCGCCCCAGGCCATGAACGGCGCCAGCGGCACGATGATTCCCAGCAGCCAGGCGTAACGCTTGGGGTCGGTCCAGGTCGCCGGGTTGACCTCGACCTCCTCGTGATGATGATGATGCGAGTCTGCGGTGGTGGCCTCCATCGGCCTCCTCCTTGTCAGAGTTTCAAAGAACGTCTGCAACCTAGACAGACAGGGCGTATTTGTCAACCACGCGAACAGACGTGCGTATCTTGCTCGGAATCTAGACCGAGCACAGGAAAACGTCCCCCAAAGGGGCCTAACAGATCAACTGGCGGGTGCCGGCTAGATCTTGAGCAGGATGAAGGTGTTCAGCACCCAGATGAGGGCGATGAAGATCGTCGCCCGGGTGAGGTTGCGCTCGACCATCGAGCCGCCACCCAGCGAGCTGCCACCGCCGCCGACGCCGAAGGCACCGGAGAGCCCCGCGTCTTTCCCCGAGTGCAGCAGGATCAGGAAGATCAGGACGACGGAGAAGATGACCTGGAGGACGCTGAGAAACGAGTACATGGCGGCAAAGTCTAGACCCTGTCGAGAATCTCCACAGCCTCCTTGCGCAGCTCGGCGTCGAGCAGGGCGAAGTCCTCGTCGGAGAGCTTGCCGGCGGCATGGTCGAGTTCGGCGTCGCGGATCTCGCGGTACTTGGCTTCCTTAAGCGCGTCGGCCTCGGTGCGAACGAGGGCGCCGCGGCGACGGCCGCGGGCGGGCCAGAGCGCGAGCAGCGCCCCCATCAGGGCGATCAGCCCGCCGATCCACATCCAGGTGACCAGCGGGTTGACGATCACCTTGAAGATCGCCGCCGCGTCGTCGGCGAGGTAGCTCTTGGCGATGCGGTCGGCGGTCGCCGCCTGAATGCGGCCGATCTGGCCCAGCGCGGCCGCGCGCAGTCTCGGGTTGGCGGCCGCGGCGCGCATCGTCTGCGCCAGCGCTTCGCACTGCGGCGGCGTCCCGGGGGCGGCGCGGACGCAGGCCCGGAAGCCCCTGTCGGCGGCCCGCACCCGCCGCTGCACGGCGGCGATGTCGGGCTGCACGGCAGTCCAGAGGTCTTCGCCGACGCCGGCCTTCAGCCCCACCTCGCTGGTCGCCTCGCCCTCGAAGAAGCTGCCGATCGTGCCGATTTCCTGCCCGGTCGGGCGGAAGTAACGACGGCTCGGGTGCAGGGTCGCGATCCGCTTCCCGTCTTCCTCGACCCGCAGGACGCTGCCGAACTGGAGGTACTCGCCGGTGACGGCGACGGTCGGCTTCACATAGGCGATCTCGCGGCCGTCGACGACGGCACTCTGTCCCGGCCGCAGGGTGACGTCGCGGCTGGTCTGGAAGCTCGAGGAGGCGGCGATGCCGATCAGCAGCACGGCGATGCCGATGTGGACGATGTAGCCGCCGTAGCGACGGCGGTTGCGGGAGACGACGCCGATCAACGCCCCCGCCATCGAGCCGCCGGAGAGCTGGCGCCGGGCCGAGGCCCCGTTCCAGAACTCCTGGGCCAGCCCGGCGATCGCGAAGGCGGCGAAGACGAAGAGGGCGAAGGCCCAGGGCTTGTGCAGGGTGTCGGTGAACAGCACCAGCGCGACCACGGTCAGCGCCGCGACGATCAGCGGCAGGCGGAAGACGCGCTTGGCCGAGGCCCAGCTGACCCGGCGCCAGGCGAGCAGCGGCCCGATCCCGGTGAAGAGGACCAGGAGGATCGCCAGCGGGGTGGTGTAGCGGTCGAACCACGGCGCCGCCAGCGAGGCCTTGCTGCCGGTGAACAGTTCCGAGATCAGCGGGAAGAAGGTGCCCCAGAAGACCACCGCGGTGAGCGCCACCAACAGCAGGTTGTTGACCAGGAAGATCGACTCGCGCGAGACCAGCGAGTCGATCCGCTTCTGCGAGCGCAGATCGTCGAGGCGAGAGACGATCAGCGCCGTCGAGCCGATCAGGACCACCGCGATCAGGCCGAGGACGTAGGGGCCGACGGTGTTGTCGCCGAAGGCGTGGATCGACTGCAGCACCCCGGAGCGGACCAGGAAGGTGCCCAGCAGCGCCAGCGAAAAGGCGGCGACGACCAGGCAGGCGTTCCAGACTTTCAGCATCCCGCGCTTCTCCTGGACCATGATCGAGTGCAGGAAGGCGGTGATCACCAGCCACGGCATCAGCGCCGCGTTCTCGACCGGATCCCAGGCCCAGTAGCCGCCCCAGCCGAGCTCGGTGTAGGACCAGCGGGCGCCGAGCAGGAGGCCGAAGCCGAGCAGGGCCCAGGCGATCAGGGCGAAGCGGCGGGTGGAGCGGATCCATTCGGCGTCGAGGCGGCGGGTGACGAGGGCGCCGACGGCGAAGGCGAAGGGCACCGTCAGCGAGACGTAGCCCGAGTAGAGCATCGGCGGGTGGATCATCATGCTCGGGTGCTGCAGCAGCGGGTTGAGGCCGATGCCGTCGGCCGGGGCCGGGCTCAGGGTCGCGAAGGGATCGACGTCGGGCGCGAACAGCATCAGGCCGGTAAAGAAAGCGGCGACGCCCATCATCACCGCGGTCGCCCAGGGGACGATCTCGCGCAGCTTGTTGCGGGTCGCGTAGAGGGCGGCGCTGGAGACGATCGAGAGCACCCAGGCCCAGAGCAGCAGCGAGCCCTCCTGGCTCGACCACATCGCCGCCAGCTTGTAGAAGGCGGGGGTCTCGATCGAGGAGTGCTGGGCGACGATGTTGAAGGAGAAGTCATCGCCGGCGAAGGCGATCTCGATGATCGCTACGCAGGCGGTGATCAGCCCACAGAAGGCGTAGACGGAGCGCCGGGAGAGGTCTATCCGGCGGCGGTTGCCGTTGCGGCCGGCGAGTGCGGCGGCCGCGGCGAAGACGGCGGTGAGGAAGGCGAGCGCCAGCAGCGCGCTGCCGAAGCTAGGCATCGCTTTTGGTCGTGAACTTCGACGGGCACTTGGTGATCAGGGTTTCCGGCTCGCCGACGAAGGTGCCGCTCTGGACACTGCCGGTGAGGACGATCTCGCGCCCGCCGCGGAAGGGGTCGGGCACGGTGCCGGTGTAGGTGACCGGCAGGCTGGCGCCCTGGCCATCGCGGTCGACGACCCTGAAGGCGATACCGCTGCCCTGGCGGCGGATCGACCCTTTGACGACCTTGCCGGTCATCTCATAGCTGGTCCCCGGGGCGGCGCCGAGCAGCTGCGAGGGCTCCTTGGCCTCGGTCGAAGCCGAGAACGAGGTGTAGATCAGCGCCACCGAGAGCAGCACGGCGACGCTGAGCGCGGCGACGAGCCGGATCTTGCGCTTGCGTTGAGGGTCCACGGGCTTGAGGATTATCGCAATCCCGGCCCGGGGCCCGGACTCGGACGCAGTTGTTCCCGGTATGCGGGAACAACTGCGTTCAACTCCATGGGAGAATGGAGTCATGACCGAACGCGCCGGCGAGGACCCGGTCCTGCTGATCACCGGAGCGAGCAGCGGCATCGGCGCCGCGACCGCCCGCGCGGCAGCCGGGAGCTACCGGCTGGTTCTGGCGGCGCGGCGGCTGGAGGAGCTGGAGGCGCTGGCCGCGGAGCTGGGCGGCGAGGAGCGAGCGCTGGCGGTGCGCTGCGACATCACCGAGTGGGACCAGGTCGAGGCGATGGCCGCGGCGGCGCTGGAGCGCTTCGGGCGGATCGATGCCGTCTTCGCCAACGCCGGCTTCGGCGCCACGCGGGGATTCCTCGAGGAGTCGCCGGAGCACTGGCGCTCGATGGTCCTGACCAACGTCTACGGTGCCGCGCTGACGATCCGCGCCACCCTTCCCCACCTGCTCGAGCGCGGTGACGGTCACTTCCTGATCACCAGCTCGATCGCCGGCCGGCGCGCCCTGCCCGGCTCCCTCTACTCGGCGACCAAGTTCGCCGTGACCGCGATCGGCGAGTCGCTGCGCGCCGAGCTGCGCCAGATGCACGAGAACAAGGGCATCAAGATGACCCTGATCGAGCCGGGGATGGTCGACACGGACTTCTTCGAGAACCGCCCCGGCGAGTGGGCCTTGCAGGACACCGACATCGCCAAGGCCGTGATCTACGCGCTCGAGCAGGGGCCGGGGGTCGACGTCAACGAGATCTTGATCCGGCCGACGAGTCAGCCGATCTAGGCGGCCTACGGACGGCCGAGGAGGGTGCGGACCAGACGCCAGTAGGTGCGGAGGAGGAGACGGGCGGGCAGGGAGCGGGCCAGTGGGGAGATGAAGGGGGAGTCGAGGTCGGGGGTGAGCCAGGAGGCGAACTCGGCCGGAGTGACTGTGCGTGTTGCCTGGATCTGGCGGCGCTCGCGGAGGAGGCGGGGTAGCCAGCGCAGGGCTTCCCAGTTGGCGGCGAGCTTCTGTCGTCCCCAGCCACCGGAGATTGAGACCGCGATCAAGGCCAGCTCGGTGGCAAGCAGCGCGGGCGCCAGCAGGATCAGCAGCGAGGTCGGATAGGCGCGGACGAGGAAGGCGAGGCGGTTGCGCTCCAGCCAGCGCCACTTGTGCTCGCGGGCGCCGAACTCGTAGTCGTGGTCGACCACGGCAGCAGGCTCGATCCCGAGCGTGCCGCCGCGCAGGCGCAGGCGCAACGAGAGGTCGACGTCCTCGTGGTAGAGGAAGAACCGCTCCGGGAGGCCACCGACCTGGTGCCAGGTGTCCAGCGGAATCGCCAGACAGGCCCCGGAGAGAACCGTGACCTCCCCGGCCGCCGGCGCCGCGGCGATCGGGGTGCCGTGACCACCGGCCCAGACGATGCCAGTGAAGTGGATCGGGTTGCCGGCGGAGTTGATCCTGGTCCCCCCCGCGTCGGCCACCAGGGCCTGCCAGGCCGCCCAGCCACGGCTCTCGACCCAGGGCCGGCGAATCGCCTCGCCGAAGCCGGGCAGCGGCGCCGCATCCGGATTGAGCACGACCAGCAGCTCCCCGCTCGCCGCGGCGGCGCCGGCGTTGCAGCCGGCGGCGAAGCCGAGGTTGGCCCCGGTGCGCACGACCCGGGCCCGCGGCGCCAGCTCCTGCGCCGCCTCGGCAGTGCCGTCGGCGGAGTCGTTGTCGACGACGATCAGCTCGTCCTCCGCACCCAGCTCGGGCAGCAGCGCCGGCAGGGTCCTGGCCAGCTCCTCGCGGCTGTTCCAGGCGACGATGAGGACGGAGAGCGTCGGGCGCACCGGCGCGGAGGCTATTCGGCCATCCGCGCCGGCGCTGCCGACGTCGCTACGGCGTTACTTCTTCTTGCCGCCGCAGGAACTGCGGTTGAGGCGGTACTTGTTGTTCTTGACCTGCTTGCCGTTCTGGCCCTTGATGTTGAGGATGCCCAGCTGCTTGCCCTTGCAGATATTGGTCGAGTTGACCAGGAGGCTCTTCTTGCCTCCCTGCATGTTGAGGACGAACTTCTTCACCGGTACGTCCGGCGCTGCCGGGAACACGGTCTTCAGCCCCCCGTTCTTGGAGCTGATCACGCCGCGTAGCTGGACGTTCACCTGACCGCGCAGGTCGGCGACCAGGTTCGGCAGCTTGTCGCTCGAGGACACCAGGTAGACCGGGCCTTCGAGCTTGCTGCTGAGCAACGGCGTCTCCGCCGATGCCTGTCCGTAGACGGAGTCCGCTGGACAGGCTTGCGCCGCCAGCTGCACCCTCGTGCACACGGTCTTGATGTGACCTTGGTCGAGGAACAGCGAGTGCGGCAGGGTCAATGCGGCGCGACCGATGTTGGCATCGCCTTCGCGCGTTTCCAGAACTGCTCGGATCCGCGGGTTCTTCGCCCGCTTGGTCGGACCTGATATCCGGGTGAACAGCTTCGGCTTGAAGCCGAGGTCGTTGCAGTCGGTGGTCGAGTAGGGGGCGTTGACTCCGTAGGAGCTGAACGCGGCCGGGTTGGCCGGGTTCGCGCCGCCCCCGTTGATCGTGCCGCTGGTTGCCTTCGCGGCACAACTCGTCGGGTTGCGCATGAACTGAGCTCGATCGACGTCGACGTCGATCGAGCGGATGTCCAACTTGACTCCCCCGAAGACGTGCGGAATCAGGTCGGACACCGCGTTGATCTGGGCCGTTTCCGGGTTCACGTTCAACGCGATCCTGACCACGACGGTGCCGATGTCATACGGACCGGCGACGCCGGGCGTGATCGAGACCAGCGAGAGCGGAGCCCCCTTGTAAGGGCCGGCGAGGAACGCCTTGCCGGCGATTTTGAGCGGGCCACTGCCGCTGCCTGCCGCGGTGGTCGTCGTGCCGACGAGGCTGGCGGCCGGACAGCTGTAGTTCGCCTGCTGGGCAGTGCCGCTGCTGGCCCGGGCCGAAGCGATCTCGGCTTCGGAGCAGTAAGGGATCCCGGCGAGCTTGCCGGTCAGGCCCTTGGGCAGCGTCACGTTGACGGCTTTGAGCTCCTGCTGGCCGTCGGTACGTCCGATGTGGACGCGGAACGGGCTGTAGGCGCCGGCCGCGGGGTTGTCGGACGCACCGGTGTAGCTGGGCGCGAACGGGCGCTCGGCCAGCGTTTTCGGACAGAGTCCTCCATCCGGGAGGCTGCTCAGGGTGAACGAGTGTTCCGGGTTAGGGTCGGCCAGCGGCGGAGACACGTTGCCCGACCACGGGGTCATCTCCGTCACCGTCTCGTTCGGGCCGCAGGTCGGCGGGCTGGTCAGGGCCCCCTTAGGGCCGCCGTTGAAGCGAACCTTGAAGGACTGGAAAGTCGCCTGCGGGTTGTTGTCCACGACTGCGGTCAGCTGACCGGTCGCGAGGTTCGGGAACACGTTCCCGATCAACCGCACGTTCACTCCGTAGCGGGTCGAGCCCACGTGGACGAATATCCGGAACTGTTCGCCGGTCGAGGGGTCGTTGCTCAGCGGTTTACCGACATAGACGTTGCCGAACAGCGAATCGGCCGGCAGCGACGGCGTCTGCACCTCGACCGTGCCGATCTTCGAGGCGTCGGGACAGGCAATCGGATCATTCGTGCCCTTGGCGAACTGGGCGTCCGTACAGGCGACCAGGCCACTGGCGGAAGCGGGGTTCAGCCCCATCCCTTCCGGCAGCGTTATTTTCGCCGTTTTCAGATACGAGTTGGCGATCGGTTCCGTGGGGTCGAACGGGATCCCGACGGTGACCGTGGTGGCCTCAGGGGAGTCCACGGCCCCACCCTGTGGTTCGACCGAAACGGTCGGTTTGAATGGCACGTTTTCGCAGCCACTGGCACCGACGGACGTCGTGAACGATTCTTCGTCGGAAAGGCTTTCCACCGCGAACGGCGGACCGTACGAATCGACGAACAGGGTCGAGGTCTGGCCGGGGCCGCAGTTGCTCGGCATCGTCAGGTAGGTGCCGTTGCCGGCGATCCCGTTGAAGACGAGCCGCGAGCCGATGATCGGCGGGCTTTCCGCCCCCGGGGGATCGATGTCGCTGATCGTAAAGGTGACGTGCTGGTCCACCGGGTCGAGCGAACCGACGATGAAGACCTCGTGTTTGAACGTGGTCTGAAAGCCGACCATCGACGGAGCCCCGATGAAGGGCACGAGGTTGTATACCGGCAGAGCAACACGCGCGTTGGCACATTTGCCCGGCGGTTTGGGCAGACATTCAGGACTCTGCGCAGCGACGGTCAGGTAGTTGACGCCAACCTGCGAGGCCGCGGGGCATTTGGTTTCTTCCAGTTGTTTGATCGTGCACTGCGGTGCTGCCTCCGGATTGACGCTCAATCCTTCGGGCGTGTCGACGACGATGTCTTTGACGAAGCCTTCCGGGAAGCCGATTTTCCCTTCCGCCGGTGGCACGTTGGGAACGGTGTTGAGGGTGAAGTCGGTGATCCCGAAGTTGGGGTGACCAGCGGCCTGAGTGAACCATCTCGCTTCGTGTTCAGGGTCTTGCGTTTTGGTGCACTGACCGGGGTCTTTTGCCAGAGGCGGGAGACCAATGATCGGCGGTTCTCCGACGTTGGGCGTGTCTTTGTTTTCTTTACACGTGAGTGCTTCCCAATTGGCGATGCCAAATGCTCCATGAGCTGCAGGTGCCACGAACACTGCACCGAGGGCCATAACCGCAACTGCGATTAGAAAGCGCCTAGCCATTCAATCCTCCTCTAACCCGTTTGAGCGAAAACGCTGCCCCTGCGTAGCGCCCAGCACTTCTCCCAAAGAAGACAGTAGCGGGCGGCGCTGCTGAATCAAGTGCGAATTGCAACAAATGGGATGAAAAGGTTCAATCCGGTCGCCCCTGCCTAGCGGCCCTGATGCCTTTTCCCGGAGCGGGATTTCTTGCCGCAGGGGGTTCGCACCTTGGGCCGCTTGCCCACCTTCTTGCCGTTCTGGCCCTTGAACCGGACCAGCGCCTTGACCGGCTTCTGGCAGAGGTTGCGCGAGGCGACCAGGAGGCCGTGCTTGCCGCCGGGCAGGATCATCGTGAACTTCGAGACCGGCACGTCGGGGACGCGGCCGAAGGTGGTTCTTATGCCGCCGCGGAAGCTGTCGATCCGACCGACGAGGTCGATGTCGACCTGGCCCTGGAGATGGGCGACCAGGTCCGGCAGGGTGTTGCTGGAGGAGCGCAGGTAGACCGGCCCTTCCAGCGGTTTGCCGAGCAGTGGCGTGAAGGCCCGGGCGTGACCGTAGACCGAGCGCTTGGGGCAGGCGTTGGCGCTGAACTGAACCCGGGTGCAGATCGTCCCCAGGCTGGCCTGGTCGAGGAAGAGTGCATGTGGCAGAGCCACCGAGGCGCGGGCGATGTTGGCGTCGCCGGGCCGCGCTTTGAGCACGGCACGCAGGCGTGGGTGCTTCGCTCGCCGGGTGGCGCCGAACAGGCGCAGGTTGAGTTTGGGCCGGAAGCGGAGCGGCTGGCATTTGGTCGCCTGGAAGGGCGCCGAGACCTGGAAGGCCGAGAAGGCGGCTGGGTTGGTCGGGTCGGCGCCGCCGCCCCGCAGCGCCCCGGCCGTCGCGAATTTGGAGCAGTTGGTTCCGTTGAGGGTGAATTCTTTGCGGTTGACGTTGACGGCGATCGAACGGATGTCGAGCTTGGCGCCACCGAAAACGTCGGGGATCGGATCCGAGACGGCGTGGATCTGGGCGGTCTCCGGATCCGGGATCAGCCGCACCCGAACGACGACGTTGCCGAGGTCGAACGGACCGGCGATGCCGGGGGTGACGACCGCCAGCGACAGCGGCGCCCCCCTGTAAGGGCCGGCGAGGAACGCCTGGCCGGCGATCTGCAGCGGTTTGGCGCCGCTGCCGGCGGCAACCGACACAACGCCCACCTGGCTTTTGTCCGGGCAACTCGAGTTGGCCTTCTCGGCGGCGCCGGAGCGGTTGGCCGCGGCGGCGAGCGCCGACGGCGGGCAGTAGGGGACGCCGGCGAGCTTGGCGGTGGCACCGGGAGGAAGCGTGACGTCGACGCCTTTCAACTCCTGTTGGCCGTCGGCTCGCGAGATATGCGCCGTGAACGGCGTGAAGGTCGCGGCCTCGTCGCTTTTCGGCCCGGCGGCGAAGCCCGGCGAGAACGGTCGCGCGGCCATCGTTTTCGCACAGGGGCCGCCACCGGGAGCGGCGCTGAGCGTGAAGCCTTTGTCCGCCGTGTTGACGTCGGCGGTGCCGGACCAGGGCGTCATCCGCGCCGAGGTGACATTGGGGCCGCAGGTGGGCGGGCTGGTCAAAGTCCCTTTGGCGCCGTCGAAGTGGACTTTCACCGAGGTGAACGGGAGCTGCGGGGCTTCGGAGACGACCGTGGTCAGCTGACCGGTCTGGGGGTTGGCGCTGACGTTGCCGATCAGCCGCACCGACTGGCCGAAGCGCGGCGCCTCGGCATCGATGAAGACGCGGTACTCCTCGCCGGAGGCCGGGTCGCGGCTGAGCTGCTGGCCGAGGAAGACCTTGCCCGTCAGAGCGCCGGCCGGCAGGACCGGGGTCTGGATCGCGACGGTGCCGATTTCAGAGGCGGCCGGGCAGGCGACCGGGTTCGTCGTGCCCTTGCCGAACTGGCCGTTGGTGCAGGCCTGCAGGCCGGGCGCGGCCGACGGGTTGAGCCCGAGGCCGGCCGGCAGCGCGACCCGCGCGACCCGCAGGTTCGAGTGGGCGATCGGCGCCGCCGGGTCGAACGGGACCCCGACCTCGACGGTCGGGCCGTCGGGGGAATCGGTTTTGTTGGTGCCGGCGCTGGCGCCGACGGAGGGTGCGAACGGCACTTTCTCGCAACCGGTCGGCTTGACGCCTTTCGGCACCGGCGACTCGAGTTCCTCCGACCCGGCCGGGAACTGCGGCGCCGCTTCCTGGTAGGAGTCGGCGTGGAGGTAGGTCGAGTAGGTGTGCGCGAACTGCGGCTGGGCGGGGTCGAAGCAGGTGCTCGGCGTGGTCAGAAAGGGCCCGCCCGGCCCGCCGAGGCCGGTGGTCCCGTTGAAGACCAGCCGGTTTTTCAGCAGACGCACCGCCGCCAACGCGTTCAGCGGGCCGACCGGCAGTTCGAGTTTGGCGACGTGAATCGTGAAGAACTCGTGGTAATCGGTTTGCCAGGCGACCCCGGCGTCGAGGAAGACGTCGGCGCCGGCGACGCTGAAGCCGAAGCGAGCGGGTTCGCCGTTGCGGGGCTCGATGTTGTAGACGGGAACCGGCGGCACGGGGACGGGCGTGCCGAGGGGGAAGATGCCGAGGGCTTCGACCACCGCGGCCGTCACCGCACTGGTGCCGACCGCCGTCGCCGGCGGGCAGGTGGCGGGGCTCTGGCCCGCGGCGAGCACGCACTGCGGCGTTGCCTGCGGGTTGACGCTGAGGCCGACCGGGAGGTCGACGCGCACCGTTTTCAGGTCGCCGACGGGAGTTTCCCCGGGCGCTCCGTGCTTGACGATGATCTGGGTGAAGCCCACGGGCGGGTGCCCGGCGGCCTGGGTGAAGAAGAGGCCGGGCGTTTCCGCCGAGCACGGGTCTGCATCGCAGGTGCCCGCCTGCCAGCCGGCCGCGGCGGTTTCGGCTTTACCGCCCGGCTCCTGACTTTCGATGATGTCGACAGCCTGGGCCGGAGGAGCCGCGAACACGAGCCCGAGCGCTGCGACGGCCGGAGCGACCGCGCCCAAGACCCCTAACCAGTTCCTCATCGGTTCTCCTTCTCGTTTCCCTTGCCCAGGCCCCCAGTTGCCAAGGGAGGCCCCTGCCGATGGCCATACCCGCTCGGGGCCGACCCCAATCAGCGTTTGTGACCCCTGCCGCCCTTGCCGCGGCAGGCCGGCACCCGCAGCGGCAGCCGCTTCTGGCGCAGCTGCTTGCCGTTCTGCGCTTTGAGGTTGAGGCTCGAGAAGGAGCGGTGGGCGCAGAGGTCGCGGGAGTTGACGAGCAGACCCCGCTTGCCGCCCTTCATCGTCAGTGCGAATTCGCTGACCGGCACATCGGGCACGGGGTAGAAGACGTTCTTGATCCGGCCCTTGACCGAGCTGATGACGCCGCGCAGGCGGATGTTGACCTGTCCCCTGAGATCGACGAGCAGATCGGGCAGCTGGTGGTCGGAGGAGGTCAGGTAGACGGGGCCCGACAGCTCCTCGTCGAGCAACGGCGTCCGCGCCCTGGCGTAGCCGTAGATCGCCTCCTCCGGACAGGCTCTCGCCGCCAGTTGGACCCGGGTGCAGATCGTGCGGATGTGGCCCTGGTCGAGGAACTGGGAATGGGGCAGGGTCACGGCGGCGCGGCCGATGTTGGCGTCGCCGCCGCGGGCGACGAGGACAGCGCGGAATTTCGGGTGCTGGGAGCGCTTGGTCGACTTCCTCCCCCCGAACAGCCGCGTGTACAGCTTCGGCTTGAAGTCGAGGGCGCCGCAGTCGCTGGTCTGGAACGGGGTGCTGACCGGGAAGGCGCTGAACGCCGCCGGGTTTGACGGGTCGGCGCCGCCGCCGCGGAGGACGCCGGCGCTGCTGAGCGCTCCGCAGCTGGTCGGGTTGAGCGTGAAGTCGGGGCGATCGATGCTGACGTCGATCGCGCGGATGCTGAGCTGAGCACCACCGAAGACGTTGGGGATCGGGTCCGAGACGGCGTGGATCTGCGCCGTCTCGGGTTCGACGAACAGTGCCACCCTCACCACGACCGTGCCCAGATCAAAGGGCCCGGCCGTGGCGGGGGTGACTACTGTCAGGGAGAGAGGAGCCCCGTGGTAGGGACCTGAGAGGAAGGCTTTGCCGGCGATGTGGATCGGTGCTGGGCCGGTGCCGGAGGCGATCGAGGCGGTGCCGACCAGGCTGGCGGCGGGACAGGTCGGGGTGGCCTTCTCTTCCGACCCTGCCCTGGTGGCCGCAGCGGTTATCGCCGACTCGGGGCAGTAGGGGATGCCGGCCAGCTTGCCGGTCATCCCGGGCGCCAGGGTGACGTCGACCCCTTTCAGCTCCTGCTGGCCGTCGCTGCCGGCGATGTGGAGCGCGACCGGGCTGAAGGCGCCCGCTTTGGTGCCCTGCGGTTTCGCCGCGAAGCCCGGCGCGAAGGGCCGCTCCGCCAGGGATTTCGCGCAGGGCCCGCCACCGGGTGCGCTGGTCAGGACGATTGGGTGGCTGCGAGCCGCCGGCGGGTTCGGCGCCCAGGGCGTGAACTGCGAGGTGGCCGTCGTGGGCCCGCAGATCGGCGGGCTGCTGAGGACCGCGCGCGGGCCGTCGTCGAAGTCGAGCTCGAACGAGCTGAACGGCACCTGGGGGTTTTCCCTGAAGGTCGTGGTCAGCTGCCCCGTCCGTGGATCGGCTTTTACGTTTCCGACCAGGCGAACGTCGACGCCGTAGCGGGGCGACTCGGCGCGGACGAAGATCCGGTACTCGTCTCCGGAGAGCGGATCGCGGCTGAGCTGGCGGCCGACGTAGACGCTCCCGGTCAGCGGGCCGTCCCGCAGCGGCGGCGAGGCGATCGTCACCGTGCCGACCCTGGAGGCCGGCGGGCAGGCGACGGGATTTTCGGTCCCCTTGCCGAACTGCTCGTCCGAGCAGGCCAGCAGAGCGCCCGCCGCCGAGGGGTTGAGGCCCATGCCGACCGGCAGCGAGAGCTCGGCGGTGCGGGTGTTGGAGCTGTCCTGTTTGCCGGCGCCGAGGATGTGGGGGACGTCGACGTCGACCCTGGCGCCGGCGGGAGAGTCGGCGACGGCGGTGTCGGGGTCGACGTCGAGCGCCGGGTCGTAGGGAATCGTCGCGCACTCCTTGGGAGAGGTTTTCGGGGGGATCGGCGACTCCAGGGCGGGTTCGGCGCTCTGCGGGAATTGGTAGGTGACCGGCTCCTCTTCCGCATAGGAGCTGGCGAGCAGGTAGGTCGAGTAGACGTGCTCGAACGGCGGCACCGCTTCCCCCAGGCAGGTGCTGGGGGTCGTGATGAAGGTGCCGTCGCCGGCAGTGCCTTCGAAGACCAGGCGGTTTTTCAGGATCAGGCCTCCCAATCCCGGCGGCAGCGACTCCGGAACGTCGATCGTGAAGCCCTCGTGATAGTCGCCAGCCCAGGCGACGTCGCCGCGCAGGAATATCTGTTTCCCCACCAGTTCGAGCCCGAACCGCGCCGCCTCCCCGACTTCGGGCTCGACGTTGTAGACCGTCGCTTCGACCGGCCCGACTTCGGTGCCTATGACCGGGAGCCCGGCGGTGACGATGCTGACTCCGACCTCGGATTCGGACGGGCAGCTGGTGGGGTCCGCTTTGAAATCGTCGAGCGGGCACTGGTCCGTCGCCCCCGGGTTGACGCTGAGTCCGACCGGGAGGTCCACCCGCACCGTTTTCAGTTCGCCGACCGGGGCCGGTTCGTGCCTGACGATGAACTGGGTGAAGCCCCATTTGGGGTGGGCCGCGGCTCGTTCGAAGAACTGTTTGGTGGTGGCGACCGAGCAGAATTTTTCGCTTTCGGGCGGTTCTTCGCTGCAGGTGCCCGCCTGCCAGCCCGAGTCGACCTGCGGGTTGTGAGGGTCGCTCGGGGCGATGATGTCGTCGGTGCTGGCCGATGCCGACGGCGCGGCGACAAGCAGGAGCAGCCCGACAGCCGCGATTGCAGCGGCGATCCCCGCGAGTCCTCTCATCAGATCCCCCCCAAGTCCTCTCATCGATTGTTCGGCTGTCCGATTCATGCCTGAAAACGACACTACCCGAAATTGATGACATGAGTCAATAATTTTTGGTATTGTCGCCGCCATGCAAAGGCGCAACGGTCACTCAGCCAACGGCCACGACGGGGTCCACGCCAACGGAAACGGGAAGGCCTCGCCCCTCCCGCTCGACTGGGAGCAGCTGGCGCGGGCGACCGCCCACCCGCTGCGGATCTCGATCATGGAAATCCTCGGAATGGACGGAGGACGCACCCTCTCCCCCAGCGATCTCAGCCAGGAGCTGCAGATCCCCCTCAGCAACACCAACTACCACGTCACCGAGCTGGCCAAAGCAAGGCTGATCGAGCTCGTCCGCCAGCGCCAGGTGCGCGGCGCGACCGAGCACTTCTACCGAATCCCGATGGCCGCCAAGGCGGCGCCGCGGAGACGTGAGAAGCGCGCGATGGCACTGAAGCCAGCGGCGGTGAGTGCCGCTCGAGCCGACTAACCAAGGCACCTCCGCCGAACGAAGCGGCTCAGACTTCGCTGCGGGCTGCCTTGAGGCTCTCGACGTCGATCGTGTCCTGCGGTCGCCCTGCGCCTCGCTTCATCCGCAGCAGATCCTCATAGCCGCAGAAGAGGCACTCGTGGCCCAGGAACCTGCGCGTAACCGCGTGACCCACGAGCTCCCTCCACCCACCTCCACCCTCACCCAGTCCCTGGAGGTGCTGCATCACGTCGAGTCGACCGTGCTTGGTCATCAGGGTCCAGTTGCCGCCCGTCTCGAGGCCCTCCAGGTCCGGGGTCAGCACGAACTCGCCGGCGGCGGCGAACTCCCCCAGGCCGAGCGGCTCCGCCTCGAGCTCGACCAACGCCGCGGCGAGTCGTCGCAGATTGCCGTCCGCCGGATCGGGGCAGATGTCGATGTCCTTGGTGGCTCGGACGTGTCCATGGGCAGCTACCGCATAGCCGCCCACGACGATCAGGCTGACCTTGTGATCGAAGAGCACACGCAGCAAGGGCTCCGGATCCAAGGGGCGCGTCAAAGGCGCTCGCCCTTGGGCACTTCCGTTCCCAGGAACCATCAGACGTCAGCTTCCGCCGCAAGTTCGGTGGCCACTTTGCTCAGATGGGCGGCCTGCGCCAGGCGCTCCTCCGGGGCCAGGCTCCGGTAGTCCGCCCGCAGCTCGGCGATCGACTGATTGCCACCGCCTGGAACTGGATCGGCCAAGCTCACGGGCGCGATCGTCAAGGTCTCCCCCATCGCTTCGAAAAGGCGATTCAAGGTGGCGAGGCTCGGCGAGACGACATCGCGCTCGATCCGGCTGATCGCCGGTTGCTCAGTCCCCACGCGCCTGGCCAGTTCAGCTTGATCGAGGCCGTGCCGCTTTCGCGCCTCACGGAGCAGGAACCCACAGCGGACGCTCTCGCTTCGTCCCATGGGTCTTACTATAGAACATATTAGTTATGTATCAATCGCCTGGCGGTCGAATGGGTCCCAGCGCTCGGCCAGGGCCTGCAGCTCCTCGACGCCATGGTCGGTGGAAATTTCGCTCGCAATAAGCCCTTGCAGGCGCTCGGCGTTCTCGCGCAGGCTCGGGGTCGCAAGCGCGGTCCGGATGGCTCCGGAGATCTCGCGCTGACTCGGCTTCTTCGATAGCCGCAAGCCGGCGCCGGAGTGGGTTACCCGGGCGGCCACGCAGGGCTGGTCGCGTCCCATCGGCATGCAGACCAGCGGCACCCCGTGAGCGAGGCTCGCCATCGCGGTGCCGTGGCCGCCGTGGGTGAGGACCAGCGACGCGCGCGGGAGAACCTCGGCGTGGGATACCCAGGGCCCGGTTTCCACGTTGGCGGGAAGGGCTCCGTCGAGCGAGATGGCCGGGCCGGTCGTCACCAGCGCCCGCACCGGCAGCTCGGCCAGCGCGTCGACCGTCCGCCGCAGCAGCTCTTCCTGGGCCTGGTAGGTGGTGCTGAAGCTGACCAGGACGAGCGGGGGGTCGTCCTTGACGGACGGCTGCGGACCGTCGCTTTCGCCGGGTGACGTCTGCGGACCTACGTAGCGGACGTTGGCGGGCATCGCCGCACCCGTCAGGGCGGCGAAGTCGAAGGCGGCGCTGCTCATCACGAGCACGCGGTCGAGGCGGTCGTACTGCTCGAAGACCCGGCCCAGAGGCGGCAGGCCGAGGCCGGCCCGAGTCGCGTTCAGCGACGGCAGGGTCCGCTTCCACCAGGCAGCGCTGAGCCCTCTCATCGCCCGTCCGGCGAGCCTGCTGGGCAGCCCTCGAGGGAGGCCCTGCCCCGAGGCGAAGGCCGGCACGTCGACTTCGGGAGGCGCGTAGACCGTGTGCCACAGCGCCACGCTGGGGAGGCCGGAGCGCTCGGCCGCGGCCAGCGCCCCGAAGAGGAAGTAGTCGACCGCGACCGCGTCGGGCCGGTAGCGCTCGATCGCCGCGAGGGTATCGGCGGCGAAGAGCGGCGCCGGCGCCACCAGCAGCTTGTCGCGGTAGAGGGCGTTGGTCGCCAACAGCGACCGCGGCTTCCAGTCGTCGAGCAGGGCCTCGCTGGCCGAGCTGGAGACGTTTTCGGGGGCGCGTTGGAAGGCGGCGAACGAGCACCCCCGCTCCTCGATCGCGCCCCGCTGTGAGCGGTTGCCGAGGAACTCGACCTCGTGGCCCCGCCCCACCAAGCGCTCGGCCAGTGGCAGCACGCAGTGCAGGTTGCCGCCACCGTCCCAGGTCACGAAGAGGTATCTCATCGTTGATGCATTCTGCTGAGCCGTCGGGTTGGTCGAGGCGACAGATAGAGGAGAAAGCGGACGACGGGTCTCGAACCCGCGACCTCGAGCTTGGGAAGCTCGCGCTCTACCAACTGAGCTACGTCCGCGCTGGCAGTCGATTCTATGACGGCGGGCAGTTGCCGGAGGCGAGCGGGTTCTAACCTTCGGCGGCCCGTGCGCGCCCGCTCTGCCATCGCCGTCCTCGCCGTGCTGGCCTTCGTCGGCCTGCTCGCCTTCGGACTGCTCAGCAAAGGCTCCTCCCGGGTCGCCGTCGGCGAGGTCGCTCCCGCCTCCCCCCTGCCCCGCCTCGAAGGCGGCGGCAGCGGCTCGCTCGCCGACTACCGCGGGCGCTGGGTCCTGGTCAACTTCTGGGCCTCCTGGTGCGACCCCTGTCGCGAGGAGGCGCCGGCGCTGGAGAGCTTCCAGCGTCGCCACGGCGACGGCGCCTTCACCGTGCTCGGGATCGACAGCCGCGATCTCAGCGGCGACGGGCGCGCCTTCGTCGATCGCTTCGGGCTCAGCTACCCGCAGCTGCACGACGGCGACGGCGCCACCGCGCACGACTTCGGCACCACCGGGGTGCCGGAGAACTTCCTCATCGACCCGCGGGGCAGGGTACGGCTGTTGGTCCCGCCCGGCCCGGTCAGCGAGGAGTACCTGGACCGCTACGTGGCGCCGCTGCTGCCGGACGGGCGCTCGTGAGGGCGCGGGCGCCACTGGCGTGGCTGCTGGCGCTGGCCTTGCTGGCGGCTGCGCCGAGCGCGACGGCGGCGACCCCGCAGACGTCGCTCACCGAGATCTCCTCCGAAGTGATGTGCCCGGTCTGCGGCACCCTGCTGGAGCTGGCCGAATCGCCGCAGGCCCAGAGCGAGAAAGCCTTCATCTCCCGCCTAGTCGCCGCCGGCCGCAGCAAGGAGCAGATCAAGGACGCCCTCGTGGCGGAGTACGGAACCGAGGTTCTGGCGCTGCCGCAGGGCTCGGGCTTCGACCTCACCGCGTACCTGGTGCCGGTGGTCGCCTTCGTGCTGGCCGCGATCGCCCTGGCCCTGGGGGTGCTGCGCTGGCGCCGGGCCGGCGCCCCGCCCGGCGGCGAGGGCCCGTCGGCCGGCGAGGGCCCGAGTGCCGAGGACAGCGAGCGGCTCGACGCCGACCTCGCCCGCTACGACCTCTGAGCGAATCTTCAGCCGGAGCCGACGACGATCGCGCCCCGCACCGCGACCGGCAGCCGGCGCAGGCCCGTCCGCAGCTCCCGCCCGGGCCGACCCGAGACCGCCGCCGGCGAGACGGCGGCGAGGAGCACGTCCGCCTGCGCCGCGATCGGCTCCAGTGAGCCATAGTCGTCGCCGGGGGGCGGGCCGGCGATCACGACCAGGTCGTAGGCGCTGCGCAGCTTGGCGATCGCGTGGCGGAAGCTCTCCAGCGCGATCAGCGTCGCCGGGTCGGCCGCCCGCCGCCCGGCGGTGACGCAGACCAGCGGCTCGGAGGCACCGCGTGCCGCCGGGCCGGCGAGGACGAGTGGCTGCAGGATCTCGGCCGCCGTCGCCTCCCAGCGCAGGTACTCGTGCAGCCCGGGCACCGGAGCGAGGCCGAGGTCGGCCGCCAGCCGGGGCCGAGCAAGGTCGCACTCCAGCAGCGCGGTGCGACGCCCCTTGGCAGCGGCGGCAGCGGCGAGGGCAACCGCCCCGGCCAGCCCCTCGTCGCCGCTGACGAGCACGAGCGTGTCCTCGTCCAGCTTGGCCTTAAGCCCCGCCAGCGAATCGAGGTCGGCCCGGCGCAGCGACCAGGCCCGCGACCCGCCGGGTGCCGGGCCGGAGAGCTCGGCCAGGACGGGCAGCTTGCCGCGCCCGCCGCGCATCACATCCGCTCGGGGGCGGAGATCCCGAGCAGCCCCAGCGAGCCGGCGATCGTCCGCTTCGCGCAGAGGCAGAGCGCCAACCGCGAGCGCTCGACGCCCTCACCCTCGGCGCCGACCACCTGGCAGTCGCGGTAGAAGGCGTGGAAGTCGGCGGCGACCGCGGTCGAGTAGGCGCAGATCCGGTGCGGGGCGCGACGGGCGGCCGACTCGCGCACCTCCTCGGGGAACTCCAGCAGGCGCTTGATCAGCACCTTCTCACTCGGCTCCAGAGCCGCCCTCGGTGCCTCGGGGTCGAGCCCGGCGGCGGCCTGCTCGGCGGCGGCGCCCGCCTTGCGCAGGACGCTGGCGATCCGCGCGTGCGCGTACTGGACGTAGTAGACGGGGTTCTCACTCGACTGCCGGCTGGCCAGCTCGAGGTCGAGGTCGACGGTGGTCTCGTGATTGCGCCAGAGCATGAACCAGCGGCTCGCATCGACCCCGATCGCGTCGACCAGCTCGTCGAGGGAGACGAAGTCCCCACGCCGCTTCGACATCTGCGCCCGCTCCCCCTCGGCGATGATGTGGACCAGGTTCATGATCAATGCCTCGAAGGCCTCGGGATCGGCGCCGAGAGCCTCGATCGCGGCGCGGATTCGCGGCACGTAGCCGTGGTGATCGGCCCCGAGCACGTTGATCAGCCGGCCGAAGCCGCGCTGCAGCTTGTCCCAGTGGTAGGCGACGTCGGCGGCGAGATAGGTCGGTTCGCCGCTGGATCTGATCAGGACCCGGTCCTTGTCGTCACCGAACTCGGTCGTGCGCAGCCAGAGCGCCTCCTCGCTGCGGTAGGTGTGGCCGCGCCGGTCGAGGTCGGCGAGAGCGGAATCGACCTCGCCCCGCTGGTAGATATCGCGCTCGGAGAACCAGGTGTCGAAGCGGACGCCGAAGCGGT
>Ga0190274_10000647_pt1 | contig 20387 bp, 21 predicted proteins | sample Popmic531T_FD_133002 | JGI IMG/M metagenome (GOLD analysis project Ga0190274, IMG submission 133002) | Populus adjacent soil microbial communities from riparian zone of Yellowstone River, Montana, USA - 531 T | ecosystem: Environmental > Terrestrial > Soil > Riparian zone | place: USA: Montana... | reverse complement strand
TCAGACTGACCGCCAGCGACGTCGATGTCGCGCCTGGACCCGGGAGCCGAGCCATCCAATACCAGCCGCACGCGGCTGCGCTCAGTGCTGGGCACTTGACAAATCGACGGCCATATCAGTAGAAATCCAGCCGTGGATCGCGAGACCGCAAGAGCGAACATCGGCGCCGGGCTGGTTGCCGGCGGCATCGCCGCGGCGATCTTTGCGCTCTGCTTCGTGGCGGCGATGCTCTACATCGCCTCATGAGCCCCGAGCACAGGCACATTCCCGAGCCCGGGGAGATGATCCACCAGCCCCGCCCCTCTTGGGCGCCCGCGATCTTCGGCTTCGCCCTTGCCCTCACGGTCTGCGGCATCTTCGCCGAGGGCTTCATGGTCCGCGGCTGGATCTACTCCATTATCGGAGGGGTCATCGCCCTCTTCGCTTTCCGCAGCATGGTCCGCGAGGCAATCCGCGACTACTTTCGCCTGCCGCGCCACCAGCACGTTCGCGGCGCCGTCCTCCCGGTCGAAACGATCAGCCCACCCAAGGGCTGATCAGTCGGGCGACATTCCGGAGGTAGCTCCCTCCGAGGTCCAGACGCGGACGATGTCGCGCATCGAGAGCACGCCGACCAGATCGGGGCCCTCGTAGACGACCAAGTGGCGGATGCCGCGGCGCGACATCTCCGCCGCCGCCCGCTCGAGGCTCCAGTCCGGCGAGGCGACGATCACGCTGTCGCTCATGTGGTTGGCGACCAGCTCGGAGTCGGGATCCTCACCGCCGCCGAGTGAGAGCAGGACGTCGCGCTCGGTGACGATGCCGGGCACCGGCGTCTCGTCGTCGCTGACCAATGCGGCGCCGGTTCCCTTCTCCGCCATCATCGTGGCCGCCTCACGCAGGGTGTGCGTGGGACCGACGGTCAGGACCACCTCCGACATCCCTTCCCGTACGAGCATCTGCCGCCTCCTCTCGGGGTTCGCGAGTTAGTGAGAATCGCCTCAAGCCTACCCGACGCCGACGCCCGCACAACCCGCTTTCGCGGGGGCCGGACATATAGACTCCGGCGCGCTTCGCGCCGTATGCCCAAGCTCTCGAACCCCATCCGCCCACTGCTCGTCCTCGCCGCCCTGGCAGCCCTCGCGCTGCCGGCCTCCGGCTGTGGAACCAGCAGCGCCGACACCGCCCGCGGGCGGGTTCTCTTCATCCAGAAATGCGGCGTCTGCCACGCCATGGCCGAGGCTGGAACGACGGCGCAGATCGGGCCCGACCTCGACGATGCCTTTGCCGCCGCGCGCGCCGTGGGTGAGGGCGGCGACACCGTCGAAGGCGTGGTCAAGGCCCAGGTCGAGTACCCGCGGCCCAGCAACGACAACCCGGCGGTCTCGATGCCGGCCGACGTCGTCACCGGTCAGGACCTCGAGGACGTCGCCGCCTACGTCGGCCTCTACGCCGGCGTGCCCGGCGCGGCGCCCCCCACGGTCCCCGGCGGCCCGGGCGCCCAGGTCTTCGCCAACAACGGCTGCGGCGGCTGCCACACGTTGGCGGCGGCCCAATCGGGTGGCGTGACCGGCCCGAACCTCGACGAAGTCCTGTCCGGCCAGAGCGCGGCGATGGTCAAGGAGTCGATCGTCGATCCCAACGCCCACCTCGCCAAGGGCTACCCGGCCAACGTGATGCCGGCCAACTTCAGCACGATCATCAAACCGGACGAAATCGAACAGCTGGTCGACTACCTGATCTCCTCGACCGCCAAGGGCGGGGCGAAGGCGAGCAAGGGCGGCTGAGCGCTCTCCAGAGGCCGCGAGGCGGCCGCTGGCATCATTCCCGAGGCATTCCAATATGCGCGATCGCCTCAGCATCACACCGCAGCACTACGCCACCGTGGCCCTGGTGGCCCTCGGAGCGCTCTCCCTGATCGTCCTGACCGGTGCCGGCGTGCGCCTGACCGGCTCCGGCCTCGGCTGCCCGGACTGGCCCAAGTGCTATGGCCAGACGGTGCCGCCCCTCGACACGCACGCGGTGATCGAGTACGGCAACCGTCTCCTCACCGGCTTCGTCGGCTTCGCCGTGATCGCCGCCAGCGTCCTCGCCTGGTTCCGCCGCCCCTTCCGCGGGCACCTGGCCTTGTTCGGGGCGCTGCTGCCGCTGGGCGTTATCGGACAGGCGATCCTCGGCGCCCTGGTCGTCAAGTACCACCTCGCCCCCGGCCTGGTCATGAGCCACTTCATCCTCTCGATGCTCCTGCTCGACGCCTCCTTCGCGCTCGCCTGGTGCGCCCGCTACGAGCCCTGGCAGCGCCGCCGCTCCGGCGACCGCATCGGCGTCTGGGCCGTGCGCGCCCTGATCCCGCTCGGGCAATTGACGATCGCCGCCGGCACCGTCGCGACCGCCTCCGGACCCCACGCCGGCGCCCACGCCGGCCAGCTCGTGCATCGCTTCGACTTCGAGGGGACAGCGACGCTCGAATGGGTGGTGCAGCGGCACGCCCTGCTCGCCACGGTCTTCGGACTGGCCACGATCGGCGTCTGGCTCCTCCTGCGCCGCCCAGGCGGCGATAGCCGGGCCGTGCGGCCCCTGACCGCCGTGATCGCCCTGCTCGCCCTACAGGGCGTTGTAGGGGGCATCCAGTGGTGGCTGAAGCTTCCCTCCGAGATCGTCTGGGTCCACGTCGCCCTAGCGACCGTCACCTGGCTGGCGATGCTGTGGACGGTGGCCACGGCGGGCCGCTTGGAGCCGCGCGAGGTCGGCTCGCACGCCAAGGCAAGCCACGACTCCGAGCCCGCGACTCCGGCGCTGACTCAAAGCTGAGTCAGTATCAAGCCCGCCTGCGCCGCAACCAGACTCATCAGCGCGGCCACGAATGCCAGGGAGACGCGGCTGGCGGTCGCGTGCAAGCCGATCACCATCTCCTGGGTTCGGGCGATGGAGTCGTTGACCCTTTCGAACCGCTCGTCGACCTTCTCGAATCGTTCGTCGACCCTTTCGAACCGCTCGTCGACTTTCTCAAACCGCTCGTCGAGTCGAGACTCCAGCCGATCGAAGCGCGTGTCCATCTCCATTCGGTGCGCACGGAACTCATTTCTCAGATCCACGAACCCTTCATCCATGCACCGGCCTAGTTCGTCGACCTGGTGCTTGAGGTCGTCCATGCGGTCGTCGGTCCAACTCGAAGTCATCATCGCCATCGCCATATTGACAGGCTAGAAGACAAAACGTTTCGCCGTGTTTGGAAGGCATTGCGATCCGGCGACGAAACTGTCACGACACCGCTCGATCGGCAGCCAGATCCACAACCACGTGGCTGATCGGCAGGTCGATCTGCTCGCGAGCCCGGTCGACGACACCATGCTCGAGCCAGCGCGAGCGCTCCGGCGGATGGGTGGAGATGACGATCTCGTCGGCCGCAAAGACCCGAAGAGCGTCCTCGATCGCCACGTTGGGCTCGGAGTCGCCCACTTCACCCTTCGCCTTCAAACCCAACTCCCGGATCGCGATCAGCGACAGCTCCATGCGCTGACGTGCCAGCTCGATCGCTTCGTCGACGTCGGAAGCCCAGTGCGCAGCGCGCGAGGTGGGCAGCGCCGGAGTGACAACCAGGATCTCGCAATCCCGATTGCGGCAACGATCCCGGATCTCGTCGAGCAGTGCCTTGCCCCCCACCGTCTCATTGGCGACGACGAGGAGGCGATGCTTGCCGTCACCACCGTGGGTGAGCGAAACGCTGCCAGGCAACGACCCACGCGCGCCACGGTAGGCGAACCCAATGCCAAATCCGATCAGCACCGCAGCCAACACCACGCCGAAAACCGGCCGGGTCAACAGCGTCAACACGATCACTGAAACTGCCCCCACCCCGATGACGACAACCCACTTGAACGCATCGGCCTCTGACCTCAGCGGATTGTGCATACCTCAGTTTTACCGCGGAACTAGAGAATGTAAACCGTCGTATACACGATGATCCACATGACGTCGACGAAGTGCCAGTAGATGCCAGGCACCTCGACGCCGAGGTGGTTCTTCGCCTCGGGGCCGAAGTGGCCACGGAAGGCGCGGATCGTGGCGAAACTGAGCAGAAGCAAGCCGACGAAGACGTGGGCTCCGTGCAGGCCGGTGAGGCCGTAGAAGATCGAACCGAAGGCGAGGTCGCGAGCGCTGAAGCCGAGGTGGACGTACTCGTTGATCTGGATGAAGAGGAAGGTCGCGCCGAGCAGCCAGGTGAGCACGAGGCCCAGCTTCAACCCCTTTCGATTGCCGCGCCGGATCGACTCCAGGGCGTAGTGGATCGTGAAGCTCGAGGAGACCAGAATCGCGGTGTTGATCCCAGCAACCGCGACCGGCAGTTCGTAGGGGTGCGGCGGCCAGGTCGCCGGGTCGACGACGACGCGGAGGAAGAAGTAGGAGGCGAAGAAGGCCCCGAACAGCATCACCTCGGAGACGATGAAGAGAAGGATGCCCAGTGTCTGGCGATCGATGCGCGAGCTCTGGTTGGCCTCGGGCGGCCCGTGGTGCTCCTCGTCGTGGGCGTCGTGGGCGAGGGCGACGGTGGCGCTCTCCATCAGGAGCCCCCTCCCTCGGCGACCGCGGCGGCGACGGCGGTCGCGGGGCGGCCGACCTCCAGATGCTCGACCTGCTTGTCGGTGATCTCGCGGACCCTGCCGATCAGATCGTCCTCGAGCCAGCGCGAGGTCTCACCGGCGAAGGTCGAGATCAACACCTCGTCGACGCTGTAGTGCTCGATCGCGTTCTGGACGGCATGGAAGGGATCGGGGCTCATCGGCTGTCCGGTCGCATCGATGTCGGCGCGGTAGAGCTCGGCCAGCGTCGAGGCGAGATCGCGAACGATCTCGGCCTCCGAGACGTCCTCCGAGCGCGGACAGACGATCGTGTACCGGTGCGGATGGCCCGCCGCGCGCTCCTTCAGCCGGCTGACCAGGTCCGGCGCGGCGGCCGTCTGGGTCGCGACGACGAGCGTGTGGTTGACCTCCCAGCTGACCGAATCGTCTTCGATCCGCACCGGAATATGGGTGACGGTGACCTCGGGTTCGAGGCGATCCGTGGCCCAGGCGACCAGGTCCTTGCGGGTGAAGCCGAAGCGGGTCCCGGAGGCGCAGGAGAGCAGCACCTCGCCCGGTTCGTGGGCGCGGACCGCGTCGTCGAGCGCCAGCGAGGGCTCGGGGTCCATCACCTCGCCGACCGATTCGATCCCGTACTCGGAAAGGATCGACATCGTCACCTCGACCCGGGCCCGCGCGGCGTCGCGCAACTCGCCGGAGTCGATCAGCTGCCCCACCGCGGGCTGGTTCTGCGGTGCGGCAACGGCGACGAAGGGAACCTTCTCGGCTCGCTCCCCAACCGCCTTCAGCAGCTTGCGCCCGCCCGCGACCTCGTTGAGGAAGACGAGCAGGGGGCGTGCCTCGACGCTCTCGCTCATGAGGAGCCCACCACCGTCGGCTCCGGCTTCGCCGGCGCCTCAACTCCTTCGCCGGCCATGATCGCGTGGCGGGCGCCCGGCACCCCGAACTCGTAGGGACCGCCGACCACGCGCGGGATCTCGTCGAAGTTGTAGATCGGCGGCGGCGAGGAGACCAGCCACTCGATCGAGTTGGCCCGCCACGGGTTGGCCTCGGCGCGCGGGCCGAAGCGCCAGCTGACGATCATGTTGTAGAGGAAGACCAGCTGGACCGCGCCGAGGATGAAGGCGCCGCAGCTGATCAGCAGGTTCCACTCGCCGAACTGGGTCGCGTAGTCGGCGACGCGCCGCGGCATCCCGTCCATCCCAACCCAGTGCATCGGGATGAAGGTGACCCAGGTCCCGAACAGAGTGCCCCAGAAGTGGACCCGACCGAGCCTCTCGTCGTACATCCGCCCCGTCATCTTGGGGAACCAGTGGTAGATCCCGGCGAAGATCGTGAAGACGGAGCCGCCGAAGAGGACGAAGTGGATATGGGCGACGATGAAGTAGGTGTCGGAGACGTGGATGTCGATCGGCACCATGCCCAGCATCACGCCACTGATGCCGCCGATGGTGAAGGTGACGATGAAGGCGAGCGCGAACAGCATCGCGGTCGAATAGGTGTGGATCTTGCCGAAATAGAGCGTGCCTATCCAGGAGAAGATCTTGATCCCGGTCGGCACCGCGATCAGCAGCGTGGTGATCATCATCGGCACCCGCAGCCAGCTGAACATGCCGGCGACGAACATGTGGTGGGCCCAGACCGAGTAGCTGAGCACGACGATCCCGATCAGCGCCAGCGCCATCAGCCGGTAGCCGAAGATCGGCTTGCGGGCATGGGTCGAGATGACCTCGCTGATGATCCCGAAGCCGGGCAGCATCATGATGTAGACGGCTGGGTGCGAGTAGAACCAGAAGATGTGCTGGTAGCTGACGACATCACCTCCGCCAGCGAACTCGAAGAAGTTGGTGTGAAGGGCGCGGTCGAAGAGGACCATGAACTGGGCGCCGGCGATGAAGGGGGTCGCGGCGACGACCAGCAGCGAGGTCGAGAGGTTGGCCCAGACCAGCAGCGGCATCCGCCAGAAGGTCATTCCGGGCGCACGCATGGTGATGATCGTGACCAGGAAGTTGAGCGCGGTCGCGATCGACGAGGCGCCGGCGAACTGGACTCCGAGGTTGAAGAACGACTGCCCGAGCGGGGCCCCGGTCGAGAGCGGCGCGTAGCCGGTCCAGCCGGCGTCGAAGGCGCCACCGGGGGCGAGGAAGCTGCCGATGAAGAGCAGCCCCGCAAGCGGCAGCATCCAGAAGCTGAGCGCGTTGAGGCGCGGGAAGGCCATGTCCGGGGCGCCGATCATCAGCGGCAGGACGTAGTTGGCGATGCCGGCGAAGACCGGGATCACGAAGACGAAGATCATCAGCACCGCGTGGGTGGAGAAGAGGCTGTTGTAGGTGGCGGCGTCGACGATCTGGGTGCCGGGCTGGGCCAGCTCGGCCCGGATCAGCATCGCCATCAGGCCACCCACGAAGAAGAAGAAGAAGGTCGTGCAGATGTACTGGATGCCGATCACCTTGTGATCGGTGTTGAAGCGGAAGTAGTCCTTCCAGCTCTTGGCGCCGTGCTGGGAGTGGTCCTCGGGAATCGTCGGCATCCCCGCCGCCCAGCGCAGCCAGTAGTCGAAGCAGCCGAAGCCGAGCAGGAAGCCGAGCGGACCGCTGATCAGCGGCACCACGACCTGCGGATAGCCGGTCTGCTCGGTCTGGTAGGCCGGCAGGCCGGAGGCCTTGCGCAGGGCGACGACCAGGGCAAAACCAAAAGCGGCGCCGAGGATCGCGCCGAGGGCGCCACGAATCCATCCCGGTTGCTTGATCGCAGCGACCATCAGTTCGCCCCCATTATGCCCCGCCGGCGCCGACGGGCACCGGGTTGGTCTCTGTGTCCTGCTCGATCGAATCCGCCAGTGGCGCCGGGACTTTTTCCGGCAGGGCGGCAACCCACTTGCGGAAGTCGGCCGGGGTTTCGACCACGACCTTGGCCCGCATCGAGGCGTGGCCGAAGCCGCAGAGCTCGGTGCAGATCAGCTGGTAGGTGCCAAGCTTGTCCGGCGTCACGATCGCGGTCGTCGTGATCCCCGGCACGTTGTCCTTCTTGATCCGCCACTCGGGAACCCAGAAGGAGTGGATCACGTCCTGCGCGTGCATCTTGAACTGGACCTGCCGGTCGACGGGCACGTGCAGCTCGCCCTGCGACCAGACGTTGTCTTTGCCGGGGTAGCCGAAGCTCCAGGCGTACTGCTGGGAGAAGACGTCGACCGTGAGCGGGTTGTCGGCGGGCTTTTCGATGTCGCTCAGCACCGACCAGCTGTAGCCGGCGCCGAAGAGGACGATGATCGTCGGGATCACGGTCCAGGCAACCTCGAGCCGCGTGTTGCCGTGGATCGGCTCGCCGTCGGATTCGTCGCCGGGCTTGGCTTTGAATTTCCACAGCGCGTAGAAGAGCATCACCATCACCAGCGAGAAGACAAACGAGGAGAGGACGATCATCACGCTGAGCAGATCGTCGATCTTCGGCGCCGCCGTCGAAGCGGCCTGGCCGTCCCAGTTGATCGGCAGCATCACCGCCGAGATCGCCGCGGTCAACGCAACGGTGGCAGCGAGCATCTTCGCTATCGGGAGGCGGCCGTACATGAGGCGGCGGGCATTCTATTGAAGCGCCGGCCGGAAGCTTTCAGGCTCTGGTGACGCGCGGCACTAGCCGTCAGGGCGCCGGCAGCTCTTCCAGTCGGCCGGCGGAAGCGGCCAGCACTCCCCTGGCGACTCCCTCCCAGCTCCAGAGCCGCCGCGCGGTCTCGACCAGCGCCTCGCGAGCCGCCTTCCGCTCGGACTCCGGCAGCGCCAGCCAGCCATTGAGCCGCACCGCGATCGCCTCGACCGCACCGGCCTCGACCGGAAAGGAAGTCAGGCGACCGACCTCGCCGGGCAGCGCCACCATCAACTGACGCGACACCTCGAGCATCCCCGAGTGACCCGCCGAGACCGGCAGCGCGCCGCACGCAGCTGCCTCCGCGGCAACCATCCCAAAGGCCTCGGGGAACGTGCTGGGCATCACCAGAGCTTCGGCGTCGGGAAGAAGCTCGGCAACCTCGTCGTGCTCAAGCCGCCCGATGAACTCGACCGATCCCGCTGCATTCTGGGCGGCCTGGACGTACCCATCCGGTGGATCCGCCAGAAAGGCGGACAAGATCGGCAGCGGCTTCTCCTCACCGCCCTCGATGCCCCAGCCGGCCAGCGCGACCTCCCGCGCGTCGTTGATATCTCCCCGCTCCAGCGCGGCAAGCAACCTCCGCAGCCCCTGCTCGTACTCGCCGAACCCCGCGATTTCGAGCTTCGCATCCGGGTGCTGCCTCCTGACCAGCGGCCACGCGGCCAAAAGCAAATCGACCCCCTTGGAGACGATCAGCTTTCCGACGAAGACGACCCTCCGAGCCGATGGGCTCGGCCGCGGGTCCTGTCGCGCGGGGAGGGGGGCCTGCGGGCGGGCCACGGTCCGTCCTCGACCCCCCTCCCCACACGCCACCCGCGGAAGCTGCGTCTTCGGGCTGAAAGCCTCTGTATCGACGCCGGGAGGTCCCAGGCGAGTCTTCTCTCGTAGACCCTCGACATCCGGTAGCGCCGCCCAGAGGGATTCGGCTGTGTGGCGAGAGCCGACGAGGACTCCCTGCGCGGCTTCCATGCCTTCGCGGGCATAAGGCAGAAACCTAGGATGTGGCTTGACCGTGTACTCGAGGGCAGAGCCGTGGATCTTGGCGGCGAAGGAGGCGACGTCGGCCCGGGCGAGGATTGCCGGGCCCATGACCAAGTGGTTGGCAAGGGCAGCGTCGATTCCGCCCGCCTCGGCCGCGACCCCGCGCACGGCCTCGACGTTGGACTCGATATAGCGGTCGAGCTCATCGTCAGTGAGCTCCGGGAAGGTCTTGACCTCGAAGCCCTCGTAGGGATCCTTGACGTAGACCGGGAGCAGTCCGTGGATGTCGGGGTTGTGGATCCGCACGCCCTCGATCTCGACCTGCCGGTCTTGGCAGAGCAGGTGGACCTCGTGGCCCAGCTGCGCCAGGGCGCGGGCGAGGTTGGCGTTGTAGATGTTGCTGCCGGTGCCGCGCAGCATGTAGCCGTGGAAGATCAGGAAACGCATCTCAACCGCGCAAGCTATTAGTCTTCGCCGCCGTGAACTCGAAGCAGCTCTTCCGCATGCGCGCCCCGGCCTCAGGCCGCGAGGCCCTCGCCCACGCCGAGCCGGGGTCCGTATACCTCGACCGCGAGACCGGCGAGGAAATGGAGCCGGTGGCGATGGTCCTCCCACTCGCCCCCTCCGCCTCGTCCCTCCCCCGCACCCCCGCCAACCTCCGCGCCTGCCGCCGCTGCGACCAGCTGATCGGCTTGGACGTCAGCGACTGCCCGTACTGCGGGCTACGCCAAGAAGCGCTCGACACAGCTCCCTGACAGCGGCCTCCTCCGCCGGTCCTTACTGCCAGGCAAAGAACGCTCCGTCATATCTTTGTGATAAAGCTTTTCAGCGTGCCGGGGTGGGGAGCGCGCATGAAAGCGCATAGCGAACTCGAGGAGCTTGCGCTGATCAGGCCTGAGGAGCGTGACTACCAGCTGAAGCTGCCGTCTCCCGACTGGGGCGCTGAGCTTGACCGGTGGGAGCTCTTCAGCGAACCGACCCGACATTTTGCCCGGGTAGTGCAGGTTCATACATACGGAAAAATCACAAGCAAGCTGCATGAGTGCATCATCCCGTTCCCCTCCGCACCGATTTACGGCATAAACCGCAAGGCCGAATACGAGAAGAGTCTAATCCGGCCCAACATGCACACCGTTCGCATATTGCAGCGACCCAAGAGAGGCTCCAACCAACCAAGAAGCAGGCCCATTCGCAGGTTGTTCGTTTTGCATAACGGACTCAACGAGACAACGGACCTGCGACTCTACTACCGGCTTGCAGACTGGATCCTGCAGGCCCAGGAGTCAGGTGCAGGCTCCAGCGATGCCGCCTGCCTCATTATGCCGTTTCCGGGGCATCTCATGCACTCATCGTTTCCCGACGCTTTTTCGGAGACCCCCCTTTCGCGCTACTTGAACGATGCCGGGGAACTGTTTCGCCAATTCCTTAGATACATGGTGGGAATGCGGTGGCTGCTCAGCATGGTTGCCGACTCGGATGCGGAGGACTGGATGGTGGGCGGCGACCTCCTAACGTCTGAAGAAATGCCCACAGAGCTCCTGACCGAATCAGAAGAGCTATATAAAGCGAGCAGCCTGCGCCTTAAAACAACTGACGAAATGCGCCGCAGGCAGGATGATGCCGGTCCGGTTGGCAAGCTGCGAATCGGGAAAAACACCAGTGGTGAGCAGATTGACGACACCAAGAACTTGCTTCGCGCAGTTCTCAGGCGGGACGCCGAGCGCGCACCGAAAAGTCTTCGGGTCCACGTGGTGGGCTATAGCCTGGGTGGATTTTTGGCTCAATCCGTGTTCTTTGCATGGCCACAGGTGGTCTCCAGCTGCACGACGATCTGCTCGGGTGGGGCGCTTAGCGCCCTCTCCCCAACCGCCTTTGCGGATCCCGAAGAGTGGCAGTCCGTTCTGCATGCCTTGCGCCCTGAGCTGAGCAACTCGATGCTGCAAGGACGACTCGGGGACGATCACCGAACCCGCAACAACGTGCCGGTCGGAAAAGTTGCCGGGATGCCATTGCAGCGGTTCGGGTACTTCCAGCGGATCTTCGAACAGGTCTTCCTGCAAGAGGATCGGGGCTCGTATAAAGAGCGGCTGTCCGAGTACGGCCTGCGAATGCTGTTCGTCAGCGGTGGGGCAGACCCGATCGTACCCCCGGCCAACATCCTCGACGCGAGCCCGAAAGAGGGAACGACGATGCTCTCTATCGCGGGTATGACGCATTTTTTGAATCAGGATCCGAAGGCGGGACAGCGCCGCGCAGAAGAAGAGAAAGAACAACGGGACTTCTGGCTTCCCGAGGCAGGGGGGTTGATCGCCCGAGCGGCGATCCGGTCGGAGCAGGTTCACAAAGATGAGCGGCGGACGGCCAGGGAATTGCTCAACAGGGAGTCTCCTCCAGATCCGCCCCCATCACAGGTTGAGGCTCGACTTTCGAACAGCAGTGATTTTGAGTCGGCGCTGGATTGGGTGCTCGAGGCGGTTCAAGAGAATCAAGGCTGGCTGCTTATCTGCCGCAACACACTACCTGCCGCCTTCATCGATCGTGAGTACTTCACCCGATGGGGCGCCGCGCTGCATCACCATGACGTGCGCATCCAGCAGTACGCGGCCGGACTGCGCAGCCGCGCATCCAGTCTGGAAGCCCCTCCCCTTCATCAACGCACCACCCTGATTATCCCCGAATCACTGCAGCGCTGGTTCATCTACCTGACCGCTCAGTTCGATGCGCATAGCGACGGGCCATCGGGTCGGCGGACGACGGAGGACGAACGGCGCGACATTTGGAAACTTTTCGAAAGCGCGTGGTGGCCCTCCGTTCGCCAATTCAAAGCCGGCAATATCGCCAAACGAACCGATAAAGCACTGGAAGGCGCAAATGTCACCTCCGAGCTCTCGTCCTTTGCTAAGGCCTCCGAGAGGTATGTCGAAGTCACCCACCTTCCAGATGTGTGGATAGGCATTACAGGCGACGCGACGATCGCCAGTCGGGCCGACGATCGTGACGAGATCCATCGCAATTTCCTCAGCGGAGTAAAGCGACTTCTCGACGGGAAAGATTCAATCCAGAAAAACCTTAACGAAAAACGGATCAGAATCGTCCAGGTCTCCGGAGCCGAGTTCAACCCTCGCTACCGAGGTCGAATAGAGAGGTCTCCAACGTCGGCCAAACGCCTCTTGGCCCGATGCGCCGGAGGCCTGATCAGATCTTCGCCGATGGCTGACCCAGAGGGTGGGACCGACTAGGCGCCAGCCTGGCAGCGCCTGATGAAAATCCGTGTCGGCTGACTACCGCCCTACGGTTTCTTGACCAGCGTCGCCGTGTAGAGCAGGCGGGCGTTGGAGTAGAAGCAGCCGTAGGTCTTGGTCTTGTTTACGCCCTGCTGAGGATGCCCGCCCTGGATGTCTTCCTTGGAGGCGCAGTGGTCCTCGAGGCGGCTGCCGCGCCAGGTGTCGTCTTCGGAGACGTTGAAGGCGAACATCGGCGCCCAGGTGGGCACGGTGAGGGCGACGATCTGGCCGCGAAGGACGGAGAGCGGGTGCTCGAGGGCGAAGATCGGGGTGCTACCGAAGTAGGGGTTGAGCACCTCGAGCGGGCTCTGGCGCACGAGGGTGTATTTCGGCGGCTTCGAGTCCTCGATCGGGCGCAGGATGCCGATCCGCGCCTGCGAGGGCTTGCCGAGGAATTCGTCGAAGAAGCCGACCTCGTTGGTGGTCGTTTTGGTGTCGGCGCGGGAGGGGCGGGCGAGGGTGATCGACCAGGCGACGACCTTGCCGTCGAAGGGAACTTCGTAGGGCTGATCGATCCCGCCGGCTTTGACCTGGTAGCCGGTCACGTGACCCTCGACCCGGCAGGGGATCACCTCGACGTTGTTGACGACCTTGCCCGGGCAGGAGGCGGGTGGGGTTTCGGTCGTCTTGCCGAGGACGACGACGCCCAGCGGCGCCGAGTCGGCAGCCCCTGGCCAGGCCGCGACGACGAGGGCGGTCAGGGCGCAGGCGAAAGCGAGCGCAATGGCTGCGCGCGACCGGCCGTTTCGGTTTTCGGCTGCTCCAAGCAAGATCTCAAGCTGCAAACCCCGGCCTTTAACCAGGGTTGCGGCCACGATTCTGCCTTCCGGGGCGGCGGGACGCCGCTCTCGGCCCCGTCTTGCACGATCCCGGCCAGGCGGCCACTGTAGGGTTGCCTGCCGGAATGGAGTCTGCGGATCGAGCCGAGCAGTTCATCCCCGCCGGGCTCGCTTCGCTCGGGATCGAGGCCGACGAGATCGAGCTCGCGGTGATGAACGCGGCGCACCAGATGTTCTGGCCATCGATCCTCGATCTGCTCGCCCTCGACCTCGGCGAGCTCGAGCCGGAGCGCGATCCAGACCTCTCGCGAGCGCCAGAGAGGCCATGAGCGCCCTCGACCTTTCCCTCCTTGGCCAGGCCGCGGCGATCGCCGCAGGCGACGCGGACCCCGCCGAGTTGCTCGATGCCGCGCTGGCCCGGATCGAGGAGCGGAACCCGGCCGTCAACGCCGTGGTCGAAACCTTTCCGGAGCGCTCGCGCGAGATGCTCGCCGCTGCCCCCGAGGGACCGCTGCGTGGAGTGCCGGTCGTGATCAAGGACGAGTGGCCGCTCCCCTGGCGGGCACAGCGCTTCGGCGCGGCGGAAATGATGACCGCCACCGCCCCGGGCGAGTCCGGGCCCTATCGAGCCCTGCACGACGCCGGCGCGGTGATCGTCGGCGTCGCCAACATGCACGAGCTGGGCGCCAGCAGCACCGGCAACACCTCGGTCTACGGGGCCGCCCGCAACCCCTGGGACATCGAGCGCTGTCCCGGTGGCTCCTCGAGCGGCCCGGCTGCGGCGGTCGCCGCCCGGCTGGTCGCCGGAGCGGTCGGCGCCGACGGGATCGGCTCGATCCGCTTCCCCGCTGCCTACTGCGGCCTCACCGGCCTGAAGCCCACCTTCGGCCGTGCGGCGATGGCGGGTCACCACATGGAGGGAATCTCGACGACGATCGTCTCGGGCCCGCTCTGCGCGGACGCCGCCGACTGTCGCCTGCTCGGCTCGGCCCTCTTCGGCGGGGATCTTGCGCCGGGCGATGCCGCCGGGCTGCGGATCGGTGTGATCCGCGATCCCGTCTCCGAGGACGTCGCGCCAGAGGTACGCGAGGCGTGCGAGATCGCGATCGAGCAGCTGCGATCCGAGACCGGTGGCGAGGTGCGGGAGGTGGAGCTTGCCGGCCTCGACGCCGCGGCCTTGGCGACGGTGCTGATCGCAAACGTCGAGAGCCTCGGTGAGAGCTCGCCCGAGCGACTCAACGACCTCGATCCCGAGATCAGCCCGATCAACCGTGGCTTCCTCAAGTACCGGATGCTGCTGCCGGCCGCGGCCGGCGTGAAGTCCTACCGGATCCGCACCCTGATGCGGCGCCGCATGGCGGCGCTCTTCGAGCAGGTCGACGTGCTCGCATGGCCCACCGTCCCGGCAGTCGCCCCGCCGCTCGAGGCGCCGCTGGTCGAGCTGCCCTCCGGCACGCTGACAGCCGACCAGGCCAACGTGCGCGGTGCCGGCCTAGCCAACCTGACCGGGATCCCCGCGCTCAGCGTCCCGGTCGGGCTCGACGCCGGCGGGCTGCCGATCGCCCTGCAGCTGCAGGCGGCCTGGGGACGGGACGAGTTGCTGCTCGATGCCGCCGAGGCGCTGGAGCGAGCCAACGGGCGGCACTGGGTCGATGCCTTGCCGCCCCTGGCGCAGGTAGAGCCGACGGAGGCCTGATGGCAGCGGCGATCGTGGTGGAGGGCCTGGAGCGGGCCTTCGACGAGGTGCTGGCCGTGCAGGGGGTCGACCTCGAGGTCGACGAGGGCGAGATCTACGGCTTCCTCGGCCCCAACGGGGCCGGCAAGACGACGACGGTGCGGATGCTGACGACGCTGCTGCTGCCGACCGGCGGGCGGGCGACGGTCGCCGGCCACGACGTGGTCAAGGAGTCGCGGCTGGTGCGAGCGTCGATCGGTGTCGCCCTGCAGGAGGCGGCGCTCGACCCGCTGATGACCGGGCGCGAGCTGATCCGCCTGCAGGCGACCCTGCAGGGCCTTCCCGGCAGTGAGGGCCGGCGTCGCGCAGACGATCTGCTCGAGCGGGTCGACCTGGCCGCGGCTGCCGACCGCCGGGTCGGTGGCTACTCGGGCGGGATGAAGCGACGGCTCGACCTCGCCGCGGCGCTGGTCCACGAGCCGCGCGTGCTCTTCCTCGACGAGCCGACCACCGGTCTAGACCCCGTCAGTCGCAAGACGATCTGGGAGGAGGTGCGGACGCTCAACGACGAAGGCACCACCGTCTTCCTCACCACCCAGTACCTGGAGGAGGCCGACCAGCTTGCCGACAACGTCGGCATCATCGACGGCGGCAAGATCGTCGCCGAGGGGACGCCAGAGTCGCTGAAGTCCCAGATCGGCAATCCCCACATCCAGCTGCAGCTGGCCGCGGGCTCGGTGGCCGACGCCGAGGAGGTCTGCGCGCGGATCGGCAAATTGCTGCCGCCCAAGGACGGCAGGACGGTCCTGGTCGAAGTTGAGAACGGCGCCGCCGACATCCCGCGCACCGTACGCGCCCTCGACGAGGCGGGGATCGCGGTCGAGTCGCTGGAGCTGGTCCGCCCGACCCTCGACGACGTCTTCGTCGCCAAAACCGGCCACCACATAGAGAAAGACGGCGAGGAGGGCGCGGAGCCCGAGCCGGTCGAGGCGTGAGCGAGCTCGCCACCAACGCGCGGGTCGTGCGGGCCCTGGGCATGCGCTCGATCCGCCAGACCTTCCGCCGCCCGCAGCTGATGGCGCCGATCGTCGTCTTTCCCACCCTGCTGCTGGCGATCCAGACCGGCGGCGCCGGCGGCGCGGTCAACCTGCCCGGCTTCCCGCCGGTGCAGAGCTTCCTCCAGTTCATGCTGGCCGGCGCAATGATGCAGTCGCTGATGCTGGCTGGCAACAGCGGCGGCATCGCGCTCGCGGTCGACATCGAGATGGGCTTCACCGACCGCCTCTTCTCGGCCCCGATCCCCCGCTACACGATCGTGCTCGGGCGGCTGGCGGGGACGGCGGCGCTGGGCCTGTTCGCCTCGCTTTGGTTCCTCGCGATCGGGCTGATCTTCGGGGCGCAGATCGAGAGCGGCGTCGCCGGCGCCCTGATCGCGATTGCCCTCGTCACCACCACGGCGATGGCAGTGGGCGGGATCGGCGCCGCGATCGCCCTGCGCACCGGCAGTGCCAGCGTCGTGCAGGGCCTCTTCCCGCTGGTCCTCGTCGTCCTCTTCCTCTCCTCTGCCTTCTTCCCCAACGAGCTGATGATCCAGCCGGCGAGGGCGATCGCCGAATACAACCCGCTCAGCTTCGTGGTCGAAGGCATCCGCGGACCGATCGTCTCGGGAGTCGACGCCTCCGAACTCGGCGAGGCGGTGCTGGCGATCGCCGGGATCGTCGTGCTCGGGCTCGTGCTCAGCGCCCGCGCCCTGCGCCACCGCCTGAGGGTGGGCTGATGGAGTCGGTCGCGACTCTGCCGGAGTGGCGCGCCAACCTGGCGACGATCGCGGCGCTGATGGCGCGGGCCAAGAACGAGCTGCTGCGGGTTCCGGGAGCGGCGATCCCGGGCGTGCTGGCGCCGACGATCTTCTTCCTCGGCCTCAACGGTGTCTTCGGCGCGCTGACTCAGCTCAACGGCTTCACCACGGGGTCGTATGAGAGCTTCATCGTGCCGGTCAGCATGCTGCAGGGGGCGGGCTTCACCGGCGCCGCGGCCGGGGTCAACCTGGCCCGCGACATCGAGGGCGGCTGGACCGACCGGCTGCTCGTCTCCCCCGCCCCGCGCTGGGTCCTGCTCGCCGGCACCGTGCTCTCGGCCAGTGCCCGGGCTCTGATCCCGGCGACATCCGTCTTCCTGATCGCGCTCCTGCTCGGCGCCGGCTGGCCCGGCATCGACGGGCTGCTGGTCACCTACCTGATGGTTACCGCGATGGCGGCCGTCGCCGCCTGCTGGGGCTCGGCGCTGGCGCTGCGCTTCAAGAGCCAGTCGGCGGCGCCGCTGATGCAGGCGGGGATGATGGCGCTGATTCTGACCACCACCGCCTACGCCCCGCTGGCCCTGCTGCAGCCCTGGATGCGGAGCGTCGCCGAAGTGAACCCGGTGACGCAGGTAATGGACGCGGCGCGCCAGGGCTTCGTCGGTGGCGTCAGCTGGGCCGAAACATGGCCGGGAATCGTCGCGCTGCTGGCACTGCTCGCCATCCTCGGCGCCTGGGCGCTGCGTGAAATGCGCCGAACCGCGGCTTGACCGGCTCGGCGCTGCAGATCGCCGAGCGCGTCCTGCGCCAGAACTCGGTGGAGGGCGAGCGGGACGGCACTGGCTTCACCTACACGCAGCCGAGCCCGACCCGCTACCCGTGGCAGTGGTACTGGGACTCCTGCTTCGCGGCGATCGTCTGGCGCCGCTTCGACCCGGCCCGCTCGCGAGCGGAGCTGGAGACCCTGCTCGCGGCCCAGCGAGCCGATGGCTTCGTCGGCCACACGATCTTCTGGGACCGGCCCGTCTCGCTCTCCCGCCTGCCCTTCTACAACGTCGCCTCGCGCAGCTCGTTCCAGACCGCGACGATCCAGCCGCCCCTGCTCGCCTGGGCCTGGAAGATCGCCGTCGGCGATCCGGCGGAGGAGCCACGGATTGCCGCCCAGGCCGACTGGCTGGCGACCAACCGCGACCTCGAGGGCGACGGCCTGCTCTGGATCGTCCAGCCGGACGAGTCGGGCCTCGACGCCTCGCCCAAGTTCGACCCGGTCTGGGGATGGCGCGGCTGCGCGCGGCTGGGCTTCCCCCTCCTGATCCACCACAACCGGCAGTTGGGATTCGACGCGCGGCGGATACGCGACCGCGGCGGCCCAATCCTCTGCGAGGTCCTCGTCAACACGCTCTGGTCGCTCTCGCTGCAGGCGCTTGGACGGCCTTCGGCCACGCCTGCCCTGGTCGAGCGGCTTTGGGACGAGCGCCGCGGTCTCTTCTTCGATCAGGTGGAGCCCGGGGGTGTCAAACCGGCCATCGCCACCTGCGCCTCCCTCGCCCCCCTTGCGCTGCCCGACCTGCCGGAGGAGATCGGCCGCCGACTGGTCGAGGAGCACCTGCTCGACGAGCGCGAGTTCCTCACATCGGTCGCCCCACCCTCGGTCGCCGCCTCCGAGCCGAGCTACGAACCCGGCGGCAACCGCGGCCCGATACGCCGCTACTGGCGCGGCCCGACCTGGGTCAACACCGCCTGGCTGGCCTGGATCGGCCTGCGTCGGCTCGGTTACGAGAAGGCCGCCGCCCGGCTTGCGAACGGCCTGATCGGCGCCGTGGAGCGCGAAGGCCTGCGCGAGTACTACGACCCGCGCACCGGCACGGGCCTCGGCGCCCATGACTTCGCCTGGTCGGCGCTGGTCGCCGAGCTGGCCAACCCCCCGAGCCTACCGGCCTATTTGTAGCGGTAGGTGATGCGACCGCGATCGAGGTCGTACGGAGAAAGCTCGATCTTCACCCGGTCGCCGGGGAGGATGCGGATGTAGTGGCGGCGCATCTTGCCGGAGATGTGACCGAGCACATCGTGTCCGTTGTCGAGTTTGACCCGGAACATCGTGTTGGGGAGGGCCTCGGTGATCTCGCCCTCCATCTCGATCTTCTCCTCTTTAGCCATGCGGCGGGGAGCGTAGCGGACCGCCTGTCGCCCGGCTCAGCGCCGCAGCCGCCGGGCGTGCTCGACCGCCTCGTCCCAAGTCGCGATCTCGCCCGCGTACTGAGCCGCCTCCAGCTCCGCCAGCAGCTCGCCCACCTCCGGGCCCAGCGGAATCCCCAGCTCGATCGCGAGCTCATCGCCGCGCACCAGTGGGCGCGGAGGCCCGTCCCGTCGCCAATCGAGCGCCACCGCCAGCATCTCCCGCGCCAGTGTCAGGTGAGCCTCGATCGCCTCCTCGGTGGCAAAGGGGCCGGAGCCGCGCGCCGAGAGACGATCGGCGATCGTCAGCAGCGTCACGTCGGCGCCGACCGGGTCGGTCGCCCGCAGGTACTCGTGGACCCGGCGCGGCGGCAGCGGCGCCTCGTGGACGAGGAAGCCGAGGCGGAGGTGGTGCAGGGTCAGGCCCTGCAGGTGCTGGGTCAACCCGCGACTCGCGCGCAGCCTGCGGCAGAGCCCGCCGACGATCTCGACGCCATCGCGGTCGTGACCGATGAAGGTGACGAAGCCGTCCCTTTCGGAGCGCGTCGCGGGCTTGCCGATGTCGTGCAGAAGGGCGCCGAAACGCAGCGCCGTGCCACGGCTCATCTCGTCGGCGAGCGGCTCGGCGAGCAGGTCCGCCAACTCGGCAGCGCGCTCGCCACCGAAGCGCTCGAGGTCCGCCTCGACCTCGAGCGTGCGTTCCAACACGGCAATCGTGTGCCCGTGGACGTCGAGATGGTGGTTGGGGCCCTGCTCGACCCCGCGCAGGCCCTCCAGCTCGGGTAGGACGACGGCTGTAAGGCCGAGCTCGTCGAGCATCCGAAGACCGCGCAGCGGATCGGGCCCACCGACGAGCTGGCGCAGCTCGACGAGCTGGCGCTCGCCCGCTGCCTCGGCGGCGCGCGAGGCTTCAGCACGAGCGAGGGAGGCGGTTCCCGGGTCGATCTCCAGTCCCAGGCCCGCGGCGAGCCTCGCCGCCCGCAGCAGGCGCAATGGGTCGGCGGCGAAGCTGCCCTCCCCCACCGCTCGCAGCAAACGCCGGTCGAGATCGGCGAGGCCCCCGTGCGGATCGATCGGATCCCCCCCGGCGAGCGGCACGGCGATCGCCCCGACCGTGAAGTCGCGCTCGGCCAGGTCGGCCTCGATCGTCTCGCCGCGCAGCGCGGTCAGGTCGATCTGCCAGGAGCCGTCGGCGGCGACGGCGCGCCAGGTGGCGAACTCGGCCGAGAGCTCAAAGGAATGCCCCCTGCCCTCGCGGGCGACCGCCTTGGCCGCGGCGGCGGGGTCGCCGGAGAGCGTGAGGTCGAGGTCGAGCACGTCGCGCCACAAGGCCGCGTCGCGAACCGCGCCGCCGGCGACCCAGATTCCGTCAGCCCCGGCGAGGGCCCGGCGCGCGAGGGCGACCGGGGGCGCTGCCGCGAGGCGCTCCGAAACGCTCATGCCGGCGCCCGCGGCACCCTTGCAGAGATCCCGCAGGTGACCTCGTAGTTGATC
>Ga0190274_10000646_pt1 | contig 20461 bp, 20 predicted proteins | sample Popmic531T_FD_133002 | JGI IMG/M metagenome (GOLD analysis project Ga0190274, IMG submission 133002) | Populus adjacent soil microbial communities from riparian zone of Yellowstone River, Montana, USA - 531 T | ecosystem: Environmental > Terrestrial > Soil > Riparian zone | place: USA: Montana... | reverse complement strand
TTCGGCGGCTGGGACTCGCCCGCGGTCGAGCGCGCGCGCGCGGCGCACGGTCTCGTCGACCGGCACCGGCACCTACCCCAGTTGCTGTCGGGCAAGGGATCGGCGACCTTCGCCCGGGAGGAGGCCGTGTTCACGCAGGCGCTCGGGGATCTCTATCGGGCGGTCGCGGAAATCGGCGGCGCCCGTGTGGTGGTGGATGCCAGCAAGTACCCGGTCTACGCGTCGATCCTGCGCAAGGTGCCGGCCGTCGACCTACGCGTCGTGCATCTGATCCGGGACGCCAGAGGAGCGGCCTACTCGTGGTCGAAGGAAGGGGTCGTCAAGCCCGACGCCAGCGGTGACGACACGTTCATGCCCACGTATCGAGCGTCGAGGGCCAGCGCCGAGTGGTTGTTCTACAACGCGGGGTTCGATGCGTTGAAGGCGATGCGGATCCCGACGATGCGCCTGTACTACGAGTCGTTCGTCCGCGATCCTCGTGGCTCGGTCGCGAGGGTTGCGCGGTTCGCCGGTTTGACGGCCGACGAGGAGAGCCTGTCCTACATCCACGGTCCGACGGTTCGGCTGGGTGGCCCCGAACACGCGCTCGGCGGGAACCCGGCGCGGTTCGGGGACCGGGACGTGCTCACCCTGCGGGCGGACCAGGCGTGGCGGGAGCGGATGGCCCCGGGCCAGCGCCGGACGGTCACGGCGCTGACGTCGCCGTTCTTGGTGCGATACGGGTACGTGGGACGTCATGGCCGCTGACGGCGGATCACCGTCGCCGGGCGTCTCCGTCGTGATCCCGTCTCACCGGGGTGGAGCGCCTCTGCGACGCGCCGTCCGTACCGTGCTCGAGCAGGAGCACCCGGGGACGCTCGAGGCGGTTGTGGTCTTCGACGCGTGCGAGCCTACCGAGCTCGGGGTCGACGATCTCCTCGGCCCCACTCGGACCGTCACCGTGCTGACGAACGACCGGACCCGTGGCCCCGCCGGCACGCGGAACCGCGGGATCGAGGCGAGCCGAGGGTCGTGGGTGGCCTTCCTCGATGATGACGACGCGTGGCTGGCCGGCAAGCTCTCGCGTCAGCTCGCCGAGCTGGAGCGAACCGGCGCCGGGGTGGCTACCTGTGGGGTGAGGTACGTCGCGGATGGCCGCTACCGCGATCAGATCCCCGCGGTGCAGGCGGACATGCAGCGCGCGATCGTGGCCGGTGGCACGTTCGTTCCCCTGCAGACCATGGTCGTGCGTCGCGACCATCTGGATCGAGCGGGTCCGTTCGACGAGGACATGTGGGTGGGCGAGGACACCGACCTCGTGCTCCGGCTCGCCGGGTTGACGATGTTCTGCGGGGTCGGTGAGCCGTTGATCGTCATGGAACGAGGCCACACCGACCGCCTCTCCCTCGACTACGAGCGGCATCTCGAAGGGTTCCGGCGTCTGGCGGCCAAGCATCACGAGCTGTTCGACCGGTGGCCGACCGGGCGCGCCCGCCGGTACTGGCGGCTCGCCGGCTTGGCGTTGCGCTCGGGAGACCGGCCCGCGGCCCGCGAGTGGGCTCGCCGCGCGGTGCGTCTGGACCCCACCAGCGTGAAGAACGTCGGGATGACGGCCGCGGCGTACCTGGCCCCGCGCTGGGTGTTCGATCGGGCGTTCGACGCGTATCAGACGGTCGGGTGGAAGCCGATCGCCGCCGACGTCGACGTCGGCCCGCTCGTCTGACTCACGGCTTGGCGGTCGTGCCCTTGGCCCCCACGCCCTTGCGGAACGCGCGCTCCTTGCCGTCCCCGTGCGTGAGCCGGTAGCGGCTGACCTTGAGGAGCACGGCTTCGATCGCGATGAAGACCACCGCGACGATCCCGACGATCACGAGGACGATCTTCATGGCTCGAACCCGTACCGACGGAGCATGGGATAGGTGAGCGCGGTGACGAGCATGCGCTGACGCGGGTCCATCTTCTCTCGCCACGCCTCGTCGGCACGGATCGGGACCTCGCCGGTCATGAAGCGCATCGGGTTCCCGGCCACGGTGTGGTCGGTCCCGAGCTCGATCACCGGGCCGTCGCGGAAGGCCGCATCGGAGGCCGTGAGCGGATGCCCCATCAGCGTCGTGATGCGGTCGAGCTCGCGCCGCGGCTCCCGCACGAAGTCCTCGTAGGTGAACCGGATCGTCGGCACGTGCCGGCCCAGCGAGCCGAAGACGGCGTTGGTGGTGGTCCAGCGGATCGCGGCCTCGGGCGGCGAGTACGTCGGCATCATCACCTCGCGGTCGGTGATCTCCGGACGCACGACCTGTTTCGTGGATGAGTGGGCCACGCCTCTCGAGTCGCGCACCAGATGGGCCACCCGCACGTCGAGCACGGCTGACCGGCGAACGATCAACGCGTGGAGCGGCGACATCGACGAGTCGATCACGACGTCGCCCTCGGCGGCTTCCAGGATCGCGGGGTAGACCCGCTCGAGGTAGGACAGGTACCGCGAGACCTTGCGCTCGAAGGGCGAGGTCGTGAGACCCATCCGGAGCAAGCGCGGCAATGCGCGAGGCTGGTCGACCTCTTCGCGGAGGGCGAGCACCTCGTCGAGGTCGATCCGGTCCCATCCACCGAACGCCAGGTGACCCACCCTGCCCCAGAAAGGACAGCCGCGCAGCGGCAGGCCGCAGCCACATCGTTCGTCGTCGCGCAGACCGCGATCCCACAGGTAGCGGATCTCGCCGCACGAGACGAACCCGTCGACCTGGCCCAACGATCGATCGACCAGGGTGCTGCCGCTCCGTGCCTGGCCACCCAGCAGCAGCACCTTGGGGCGTTCGGCAGGTGGAGCGACGCTCGTGTCGAGCGCGCGCTCCGGCATCTCGTCGGGCGTCATCTGGTATGGATTATCGGCCCCGGTTGCCGCGGGCGACAAGGACGGAAGGAGCGACACGTGTCCTCGGGCGCACCGCATCCCCCCCGCGATGACGCGGACGCCATGCGCTGGGTGGCGAACGTGCTGCTGGGCGAACTCGCCGATGACCGCGACATCGTCGTCGGGCGGAAGGCTCCGAGCGGCCATCACGTGCTGTGGACGTTCTCGATGCTGCCCGGAGGCGATGACCCGTACGTGCTGATCCCCGCCGATGCGCCCCGTGCCGCGGCTGCGGCCGTCCACGGACTCGGGAACCCGTTGCGGTCCCGCGATCGGGCGGTGGAGGCGGCGGCAGGACTGGCGATGCGTGCCCGCGTCGGCCCCCGGTTCGCCCCGTCGCTGGTCGTGAGCGCGCCGGGTCCGGTGGCGCGTCATCGCACGCTGCCGGGCCATCTCGCCACCCTCCTGGGTCGTGACGACGCCGTCTGCGCCGTGATCCTCGGTCGGCGCCGGCCCAACCGGAAACCGGTCCTGAAGATGCTGGCTCCCGACGGTGAGGTCCTCGCCTACGCGAAGGTGGGCTGGAACGACCTCACGGCGAACCTGGTGCGTGCCGAAGCCGACGCGATGGCACGGATCGCGGCCGCCGCCCCTCGAACGTTCCGCCTGCCGAGGGTGCTCGCCTCCGGACCCTGGGGTGGACTCGAGTTGCTGGTCACCGCGCCGGCCCCGGCGGCGGGCCGGGGCGATGGGCCGCCGCTCCGGATGCCGGGCGATGCCACGCGCGAGATCGCCGCCATCCACGGGCTCGAGCACGGGACGTTCGCCGGCAGCGCCTATCGGGTCGGTCTCGTGTCCCGGCTCGAGGCCGGCGAGCCCGATGACACCACCGCCCTCCTGCTCCAGGCGCTCGCATGGCTCGACGAGGCATGGGGACAGGAGGAGATCCCCTTCGGCTCCTGGCACGGGGATTGGATGCCCTGGAACCTGTTGCGCTCGGGCACCGACCTCTGGGTCTGGGACTGGGAGCGGTCGGCCTCCGGGGTGCCGGTCGGGCTGGATGCCGCCCACTTCCGGTTCGACATCGAATCGAAGATCAGGGGGCGATCGCCGGCAGATGCCGCGGCCTCGTCGGCGGGGTGGACCGAGAGGGTGGGGCCCGATCTGGGCGCCAGACCTGGTTCCGGGCGCGCGCTCGCCGTGGCGAACCTCCTGGAGATGTGTCTGCGGTTCCGCGAAGGACGGCAGGCGGGCATGGAGGCCAAAGATGTCGCCTACGTTCGGGCGATGGGTTCGCTGATCTTCGTTGGCAGTGGCGGGACCGGCGCATGAGGAAGCGGGCCATCAAGGGGCTGGAGCGGTACCTGGAGGCCACCAGCGGACTGCGCATGATGCCCGATTTCCTGATCGTGGGCACCCAGCGCGGTGGAACGACATCGCTCTATCGCTACCTCGCCGAGCATCCGAGCATGGCGCCCACGTTGGTGTCGAAGGGGGTGCGGTACTTCGACGCGGAGTACGCGCGCGGCACCTCCTGGTACCGCGGTCATTTCCCGCTGCGCTCCTATGCCTGGATGCATCGAGCCCTGCGTCATACGCCGTTGATCACGGGCGAAGGGAGCCCCTACTATCTGTTCCACCCGCTCGCGGCGGAGCGGGCAGCCGCGACGGTGCCCGACGTCAAGGTCATCGCGATGCTGCGCAATCCGGTGAGCCGCGCCTACTCCCACTATCAGCACGAGGTCGACGGGGGGTTCGAGGACCTGAGTAGCTTCGACGCCGCGATCGACGCCGAACCCGAGCGGCTCCGGGGTGAAGCCGAGCGGCTGGTCGCCGAGCCCGGCTCGACGAGCTACGCGCACCGTCACTACTCCTACCTCGCGCGAGGTCGCTACGCGGAGCAACTGGAGGCGTGGTTCCGCTGCTTCCCGCGAGAGCAGGTTCATGTCCTGCGGAGCGAGGATCTCTTCGGCGATCCCGAGGCCGCCTATGGCGAGGTCCTCGAGTTCCTGGGCCTGCCGCCCCATTCGCTACGTGATTACAAGCCCTACAACGCGCACAAGGCCCCGAAAGGCATGAGTCCGGAAACGCGTGAGCGCCTCGAGGCGTACTTCGCCGAGCCGAACCAGCATCTCGCCGATCTCATCGGCGAACGTTTCACCTGGTCGTTCGAAGGGTAGGTGCCCACCTTCCGGCAGGAAGGACGAAAGACCATGGGACTTAGTTCTTTCGGCCGATTCCGGACTCCCCCCCTCTCCCTACACTCTGCGCTACCGGTGGAGCAACGCGATGGGGCGCACGCGATGAGCGGATCCGGCCTTCCCCCGACCCTTCATGATGAGGGGTCGCCAGGGACCACGGCCGGTTCCTTCGACGTGGATCAAGCGGAGCGATACCGAGCGCTCATGGCGGCACCCGCGCCGGTGGACGATCACCAGGTCGACCCCCGTGCGCGGAGTGCCGGCGAGCGGATGTCTTCCCGGGTCCGCCACCACTACCGCTGGGTCCAGCTGTCGATGGCGTGCACGGACGTGGCGTCGGTCGTGGCAGCGTTCGCGTTCGCGATGCTGGCGCACGACCAAGTCATGCGAACCCACATCGACGTGTGGATGTTGCTGGTGGTCGCGCCGGTGCTGGTCATCGGGATCTTCTCCGCGTTCCGGCTGTACTCGGTGCAGCGTATCGCCGCCGCCGAGGAGTTCCGCCGGCTGATCCTGGCGGTGACGCTGATCGTGACGATGGCGGTCACGTTCTCCTTCTGGTCGAAGGCCTCGTTCTCCCGCCTGTGGATCGCGGGCTCGTGGCTCTTCTCGTTGATCCTGGTGTTGGCGACGCGCTACCAGTGGCGGTGCTACGTCCGGCGCCAGCGGGAACGCGGTGTCCTGGCCCTGCGCACGCTGATCGTGGGAGCGAACGCCGAAGCCGGACGGGTCGCCACCGAGATGCGCCGGTCCGATCTGGGCTTCGTGCCCCTCGGCTACGTGTGCGCCGACGGGTGGGGCCGTCCCACCACCGACATCCCGATGCTCGGCCACATCGACGACCTCAGCGAGCTGATCCGCCAGACCGATGCCGATTGCCTGTTCGTGGCGGCGAGCGCGATCCACCCGGAGCACATGGTGCAGGTGTCCAAGACGGCACGCCGCGACGGTGTGGAGGTGCGGATCACCGCGAACGTCCAGGAGATCCTGTCCACCAGGGTGGCGGCCCAGCCGCTGGGCAGCCTCATGGCGTTCTCGCTCAGGCCGGTGAGCTTGACCGGGGTGCAGGCGCTCGCCAAGCGGACCTTCGACATCGGCCTGACGGCCATCGGGATGGTGATCGGCCTGCCGCTGTTCGCCGCGGTGGCTCTGGCGGTCAAGCTGTCGTCCCGGGGTCCGGTGTTCTTCCGTCAGGAGCGCGTGGGCTACCACGGTCGTCCGTTCACGATGCTGAAGTTCCGCACGATGGTGGAGGACGCCGAAGCGATGCTCGATGGGTTGATGGAGCAGAACGAGGCGACCGGGCCGCTGTTCAAGATCAAGCGCGACCCGCGCGTGACGCCCGTGGGCCGGTTCCTGCGCAAGTGGAGCCTGGACGAGCTCCCGCAGCTGTGGAACGTGCTGGTGGGCGACATGAGCCTGGTGGGACCGCGTCCGCCGCTCGCTCGCGAGGTGGCGCAGTACGAGGACTGGATGATGTCGAGGTTGGAGGTCCGGCCCGGTCTCACGGGTCTGTGGCAGGTCAGCGGGCGGAGCGATCTCCCGTTCGATGACTACGTGCGGCTCGACCTGTTCTACATCGAGAACTGGTCGCTGGCCTACGACCTGTTCATCATCGCCAAGTCGGTGCCCATGCTGGTGACCGGCCGCGGCGCGAGCTAGCGGCGTTCCGTCCAGAAGACGTCGGTGCGGTAGGGCAGTACCATCTCGGCCTCGCCCGCCAGCAGCATCCGCACCTCGGCTTCGACCGCGGCCCGCTGCGCCTCGTCGAGGGTGGCGATGAAGCTCACCGACACCACCCGATCCACCAGCTGGTCCGCCGAGACACGCTGGTCGTTGTCGAAGGCATGGTGGGTCAGCGGGGTGAACCGGTCCGCGGGTTCGAAGGCCTGCTGCCAAGCGCCGGTCCGATGCGTCGGCGTGTCGCCGCGGTAGGGCTCCCAGATGCGTTCGAGGGCCGCCTGCACCCGATCACGCTCATCGCGGACGTTGAACACCACCGCGAGCCTGCCGCCTGGGCGGAGCACCCGGGCCAGCTCGGTGAGCGCACGTGGTCCGTCGAACCAGTGGAAGGCCTGCGCCACGACGACGCCGTCCACGCTCGCATCGCCCAGCGGGAGCGATTCCGCGGTGCCGTCGGCCACTCGAACATCTGGCCGGACATCCGGCAACGACCGCAACAGGACCTCGCGCATGCCGGCCACGGGTTCGATCGCGATGAGGTCGGCGCCGGTCGCCACGAGCTCGGCCGTGAGCTTCCCCGTGCCGGCCGCCAGATCGACGATCGTGGCACCGCCGGTGATCCCCAGGGTCTCGACCACGAACGCGATGGCCTCGGCGGGATAGCCCGGGCGGCCGCGGTCGTAGGCGTCGGCCTGCAGGTCGAATCCGCGCGCAGCCGCGTGGTGGACGTCGCTCACGCCACGACCGGCGCGCGGCCGGGGGTGAAGGTGCGCTCGACGTCGGCGGGCGCGGGTTCGTACGCGAGTCCGAAGATGTCGGCGAGGTGGCCCCGCACGAGCGGACGCATCTCGGCCACCGTGACCTCCCGCCCCGCGATCGCCGACAGGGATGTGACGCCGTTGTCGGGCAGTCCGCAGGCCACGATCCCTCCGAACCAGGACAGGTCGGTGTCGCAGTTGATCGCGAATCCGTGGAGGGTCACGCGCGTCCGCATCAGGCGCACCCCGATCGCACACACCTTGTCGTCGCCGGCGAACACGCCGGTCTGCACGTCGTCGCGGCGGTGGAGTTCCACGCCGATGTCGGCGCCGGACCGGATCACCGCGTCTTCCAGCTTGCGCAGGTACCGCGCAGCATCCGGCGTGGCACCGAGGTCGATGATCGGATAGCCGACGAGTTGGCCCGGTCCGTGGAAGGTGAAGGAACCGCCGCGATCGATGTGGTGGACCTCGGCGCCGTGGGCGACGGCTTCGTCCTCGCTCCACACCAGGTGCTCGGGCTTGGAGCGCCGGCCCGCGGTGAACACCGGCGGGTGCTCCAGCAGGATCAGCGAATCGGGCACCCCGCCATCCAGCCTCCGCTGCGCCAGATCGTGCATCGCGTCATTGGCCGTGGCATACGGCACCGGCCCGACGGGTTCGATCAGCCACGTGGAACGCGTCATGGCCGGTCGATCAGACCCCGAGGTCCTCGGCGAAGTCCCAGCTCTCGAGGTTCTGCTTGACGCGGGCCAGGAACCGGGTCGCGAGTTCGCCGTCGATGACCCGGTGATCCCACGACATCGACAGGTACACCATCGAGCGGATCGCGATGGCGTCGTCGATCACGACCGGCCGCTTCTGGATCGTGTCGAGCGAGAGGATCCCGGCATTGGGCTGGTTGATGATCGGAACGCTGAGCAGGGATCCGTACGGACCAGGGTTCGTGATCGTGAATGTGGCGCCGGTCACCTCGTCGGGCTTGAGTTGATGCGACCGCGCGCGCGCCGCGAGGTCGGCGATGGCTCGCGCGATCCCGGGGACGTTCATCGCGTCGACGTTCCTCACCACCGGCACGATCAGTCCCTGGTCGTAGCTCACCGCGATCCCCACGTTCACGTACTTGCGGACGACGAGTTCGTCCCCCCGAAGCTCGGCGTTGACCATCGGGAACGACAACAGCGCCTCGGACACCGCGCGCGTGACCATGGGCAGGTAGGTGAGCTTCACGCCGTAGCGCTCGAAGAACGACTCCTTCACGCGCTCGCGGAGCTTCACGAGGTGGTCGACGTTGACCTCGACCATCGTCCAGGCCCGGGCCGAGGTGGCGAGTGAGGCGACCATGTGCTCGCCGATCGCCTTGCGGATGTGCGTGAGCGGCACGATCTCTTCGCCTTGGCCCGGCGTTGAGGGCGCGGACGGTGCAACCGGGGTCACGCTCGGGGCCGGCTGCGATGCCGCCCCTGGGGAAGGAACGCCCGATGACGGCACCGCAGCCGGGCCGGCGGCGATGGCGGCTTCGACGTCGTGTTTGGTGATGCGGCCGCCGGTGCCGGTCCCGGCGATCGCCGACAGGTCCAGCTGGTGTTCGGCGGCGAGCTTCCGCACCAACGGCGACAGGATCTGTGACCTGGGGCCCCGGTCCTGCATCGCGGGGGCCGTCGTTGCTGCCGCCGCCGGGGCTTGCGCCGCGGGCCGAGCGGCTTGCGGCGTGGGAACCGGCTCTTCGGTGGAGATCGCGGATACCTCGGCTGCGGGGTCTTCGGCGGAGTCTTCAGCGGCGGCTGCAGGGGTGGCCGTAGCAGCGGCCGCGCCGTCGCCCGAGTCGATCTCCGCGAGCTCGGTGCCGACGGCGACGGTTTCGCCTTCGGGCACGAGGATCTTCGTCACAGTGCCGGCGACGGGGGAGGGGACCTCGGTGTCCACCTTGTCGGTGGAGATCTCGAAGAGCGGCTCATCGCGCTCGATCGTGTCGCCCTCCTGCTTGAGCCATTTCAGGATCGTGCCTTCGATGATCGTCTCGCCGAGCTGTGGCATCTGGATCGAGGTCACGGGTGCATCGCCTCCGGGTTCGGCCTGTCGGTGGTCACCATGCAGAGATCCGCTCGACCGCGGCCTCGATGTCGGATACCTGCGGCAGGTAGGCATCTTCCAGCGGGGGAGAGAAGGGCACCGGTGTGTTCGGGGGAGCGAGGCGCTCCACCGGCGCGTCGAGATGTTCGAACGCCTTCTCGGCGATCATCGCTGCCACCTCGGCCCCCACGCCCAGGAACCGGTGCGACTCATACAGCACCAGCGCCCGCGAAGTCTTGGCGATCGACTCGAGCACGGTCTCCTCATCCATCGGGACGATCGAGCGGAGGTCGACGACCTCGATCGAGGCGCCCTTGGCGGCGAGGTTGTCCGCGGCCTCCAGCGCGCGGTACACCATGGCGCCGTAGGTCACGATCGTGAGGTCGGTGCCTTCGCGCTTCACGTCGGCCTTACCGATCGGGACCAGGAAGTCCGGGTCCTCGGGCACCGGTTCCTTGAAACGCCGATACAGCCACTTGTGCTCGAGGTAGACGACCGGGTTGTCGTCGCGCACCGCCGACTTGATCAGCCCCTTGGCGTCGGTGGGCGAGGACGGGCACACCACCTTGAGGCCCGGCGCGTGCGCGAACCAGGGCTCGGGGTTGGTGGAGTGGAAGTTCGAGGCGCGCACGCCGCCGCCGCTCGGCGCGCGCAGCACCACGGGCAGACGCACGCCGGTCCGGTAGTGGTAGCGCGCCAGCACGGTGGTGATCTCGTCGAACCCGCTCGACATGAAGTCCGCGTACTGGAATTCGGCGACCGGACGCAGGCCCTCCATCGCCGAACCCACCGCCACACCCACGATCGTCTCTTCGGCGATCGGCGTGTCCATCACACGCTGCGTTCCGAAGTGGTCGACGAACCCTTCGGTCACCTTGAAGGCGCCGCCGTACACGCCGATGTCCTCGCCGAGCAGGTAGACGCGCTCGTCGCGCTCCATCTCCTCCCACAAGCCCTCGGCGATGGCGATGAGGTAGGTGGCGAGACCGTCGTCGGTGCGCTTGCCTCGGGGCTCGGCCCCGTGACCTGCTGCGGCGCCATCCAGTCCTTTGGCAACCTGCGCGGTCTTGGCCATCACTGTCCCGTCCCGCCGCCGCGGCCGGGCTCGGCGTCCCAGTAGCCGTCCTCGGCCCACAGGCCCTTGGTCACGTCGCCCGCCTCGGGGAAGGGCGACGCCTGCGCGAACTCGTAGCCGGCCTCGAAGTCGGCGGCGATACGCTCGGCGATCGCCTCGATGTCCTCCTTGGTGACGACGCCCTCGGCGAGCATCCACTCCTCGAAGTTCTTCACCGGGTCCTTCTCCGCCATGTACTGCTCGAGCAGTTCGGCGGGCATGTAGCTGGCCGGGTCGTGGCCCGCGTGGCCGCGCCAGCGGAGCGAGACCGATTCGATCAGCGTGGGGCCGCCTCCTTCGCGGGCACGTTGCACGGCGGCGAGGGCGGCCTCGTAGACCTCGAGGACGTCGCCGCCGTCGACCCGGACGCCAGACATGCCGTAGGCGACGGCGCGCTCGGCGATCGTGGGGACGTGGAACTCCAGCGGGTTCGGGGTGGAGTAGGCGTACTGGTTGTTGTTCACGACCCACACGACCGGCAGTTGATGGACGGCCGACCAGTTGAGCGATTCGTGCCAGCGCCCGTTCGAGGTGGAACCGTCGCCGCAGATCGCCATCGCCACCCGGCCGTCGCCGGCCCGCTGGTAGGCGGTGGCGGCGCCGCAGGCCACCGGGTAGGCGATCGGCAGATGCGAGATCACCGCGAACGTGCGGTTGCCGTCCCAGTCGCCGATGTGGCTGTTGCCGTCGCGTCCCCGCAGGTAGCCGTCGATCCGGCCCCAGTACTGGGCCATGACGCGGTTGAGGTCCAGCCCCTTCGTCAGCTGCGCGGTGAGGTCGCGATGGGTGGGGAACAACGAGTCCTTGGGTTCCAGGGCGAAGGCCACGCCGACGTGGGTGCCTTCCTGGCCACGTCCGGAGTAGAACGCGCCGGGGAGCCGCCCCTGGCGATACAGCGCCTCCATCCGCTCGTCGAAGTGGCGAGCGAGCTTCAGCAGGTGCAGTATCTCCTGCAGACGCTCGTCGGGCAGGGGCCTGGCTGCGCCCGGGGTCTGGGCGGTGCCGGGTTCGACCTCGGTGGACACGGTCGCTCCTTACGGGGAGTGCAGCGGTTTGCCGGCGAGCGCGAGCATGGCCTCGCCGACGGATTCGGACAGGGACGGATGCGGGTGATGCATGGCGGCCACCTCGTCGGCTGTGGCCTCCCAGTTCGTGATCAGCATGCCCTCGGCGATCAGGTCGGTGACGTGTGGGCCGATCATGTGGATCCCACGGACCGGGCCGCCGTCCGCCTCGGCCACCACCTTGACGAAGCCGCCTTCGCCCACGATGTTTGCCTTGCCGATGGCGCGGAAGTCGAGCTTCTCGACGGCGACGTCGATGCCGCGCTCCTTCGCTTGGGCCTCGGTGAGCCCCACGCTGGCGATCTCGGGCGTGCAGTACGTGACCTTCGGGATGTTGACGTAGTCGATGTCGGGGACGTCCTCGCCGGCGATGCGTTCGGCGACCGCGTACCCCTCGTCGAAGGAGACGTGGGCGAGCTGGAGCGGGGTGTCGGCGACGTCGCCGACCGCCCACACGTGCTCGACGTTCGTGCGCAACTGCGCATCCACGTGGACGAACCCCTTCTCGTGCATCGAGACCCCGGCCTCCTCGAGACCGAGGCCATCGGTGACCGGTCCCCGGCCCACCGCCACCAGACAGATCTCGGCGTCGACGGACGCGGCCTTCCCAGCGGCCTCATAGGTGACCTCGACGCCTTCGCCGGTGTCCTTGACCGCTTGCACCGAGGCCCCGGCGGCCGTCGTGATGCCCCGCTTGCGGTAGGCGCGCGCGATCTCCTTGGAGACCTCGGCGTCCTCCAGCGGCGCCAGCACCGGCAGGGCTTCCAGCACGGTGACGTCCGCGCCGAACGAACGGTACATCGAGGCGAACTCCAACCCGACCGCACCGGCACCGATCACCACGGCCGACGCCGGGATCCGGTCGAACCACAGTGCCTGGTCGCTGGTGATGATGTGCTCGCCGACCTCGAGGCCGGGGATCATCCTGGGGCGCGATCCGGTGGCGACGATGACGTCGGTGGCGCCGATCGTGCGGCCGTCGACCTCGACGGCCGGCCCGGACACGAGTGTGGCGGACCCCTGGATCACGTCGATGCCGCGGAGCTTGACGAGGCCGGTCACGCCCTTGACCAGCTTGTCGACGATCGAGTTCTCGAAGGCCACGACCGCCGACCAGTCGGGTTCGCCGGAGGCCTTGATGCCCCACTCGTCGGAACGGCTGACGGTGTCCATGACCGCGGCGGACTGCAGCAGCGCCTTGGTGGGGATGCAGCCTCGGAGCAGACACGTGCCGCCGAGGCGTTCGTCGCGGTCGATCAGAGCCACGCGCTTGCCGAGTTGCGCGGCGCGAAGGGCGGCCGAGTAGCCCCCGGTCCCCGCGCCGATCACCACTACGTCGTACGCATCAGCCATCCGGAACGGAAGTCTACCCGCGTTCTCCGAAGCGGCTGACGTCCGCGCAAGCGGTGGTGGAGCGACCGCGCGCATGGATGCGCGTACGATGCCGCCGATGGACGAGCCCACCGGGACCGAGCAGCTCCGACACACCCCGCTCGAGGCCGAGCACCAAGCGTTGGGCGCCAAGATGGGACCCTTCGCCGGCTGGAACATGCCGATCGAGTACGCCGGCGCGCTCAAGGAGCACGAAGCGGTGCGTGAACGCGTAGGGCTGTTCGACCTCACGCATCTGGGCAAGGTCGAGGTGACCGGGCCGGGGGCGCTCGGCTTGCTGCAATCGGTGGTGACGAACGACCTGGCGAAGGCCGCGGTGGGCGAGGCCCTCTACAACCTCGTCCTCAACGAGGGCGGGGGGGTGATCGAAGACCTCATCGTCTATCGGCTCGGGACGGAGCGCTCCTTCGTCGTGCCGAACGCCGCGAACGCCCAGCGGGTGCTCCAGATCTTCGAGGAGACGCCGGCCGAGGGCCGCGTCCATCTGATGTATCACCAGGACTGGTGCTTCCTGGCGGTGCAGGGACCGCAGTCGGTGCACGTGATGCAGCAGCTGTTCCCCGAGGCGGGCGATCTGGCGTTCATGCAGTGCGTCGAATCGGAGTTCCGGCGGCGGCCGGTGATCGTGACGCGGTCGGGGTACACGGGCGAGGTGGGGTTCGAGCTGTTCACCTACCAGGACATCGCGCGGGAACTGTGGGCAGCGCTCTCCGAAGCCATGGAGCCGTTCGGGGGCAGGCCCTGCGGGCTGGCCGCGCGCGACGTGCTCCGCCTGGAGATGGGCTATCCGCTCTACGGCCAGGACCTGTTCGAGTCGGTCACCGCCCTCGAGGCCGGTCTCGGATGGGCCGTGAGCTTCGACAAGGGTGAATTCCGCGGGCGACGGTCGCTGCTGGATCAGAAGAACGAGGGGTTGCCGAGCCGGCTTCGGGGTCTGCGGATGCACGAGCGCCGGCACATCCCGCGCGCCGACTACCCGGTGTTCGTCGATGACCGCCTGGTGGGTGCGGTGACCTCGGGGACCTTCTCACCCCTGCTCGGCACGGGGATCGCGCTTGCCTACCTGTGGCCGGCCGACGCGGTCGCGCTGGGCGACACGGTCGAGGTCGACATCCGTGGCCGGCGGGGCAAGGCCGAGGTCGTGCGCCCGCCGTTCGTGGATCGCAACCCTCGCTGAGGCGGCCCTAGCGCATGCCCGCTCGGGCTGCCGCGGCCACCATGTCCGGCACCGAGGCGTCGCCGAAGCTGGTGTGGCGGATCAGGTGCGGCAGGATCGATCGCGCCCGCAGGGAGTCCCGCATCACCGCCACCACCACGTAGAGGCCCGAGGACGGGATCCCCATGCGGCGCACCGGGCCGAACCCGGGCGCCGCGACGAAGTAGGCCCACCGTGTGGGGGTTCCTCGCACGTTGCAGGTGCCCTGGCCCTTCGCCATGTAGTCGCCGTCCCGAGGCTTGCCGACCCCGAACGACGGGCGATTGTCCAGGAGCACACGTTGGGTCTCGGCCCGGCACGCCTTCGACTGGGTCAGCCGGGACAGCACGGGTCCGTTGGCAGCCAGGTAGTAGAAGTCGGACGGCACCCCCACCTGCGTGGCGTCGACCCACGTCACCGACATGCCGGCGATCGAGCCGTCCATCCGTCGCCAGGCTTCCGGGCGCGGTGACGCCAGGAATCCCGCGCGCGCGTCATCGAGGTCGGCCGCCGGCACCGCTTCCCAGCTCTTGGGCACCATGGCGCGCACCTGTCCGGCCGTGATCTGGCTGAACGGGGAGGCCGAGGCTTCGATCGTGATGGGCTGGGCGACGAGCCCGGCGTCGATCGAGGAGGGTGGTGTACACCCTGCCCCCAAGAGGGCGATCGCCGAACCGAAGATGATTCTCCGCACGCAGGACCCTCGGACGAGGATAGCCGCGCCGGGCGGGTGACGCCATAGTTCCGATGGAGGGGCTGGGTCGGGGGGAGAAGAGCCGTGCCGGGGAGGCCGGGCTCAGGCGGCGCCGGCAGGCCGCACGGCGAGGCGCTGGCCAGCCTGGGAGGGGATACAGAACGCCGCCCTGGTGCCGCCGCCCGGGATCGGGTCGGCCCACAGGATGCCGCCGTGCTCCACCACCATCTGACGGGCGAGGTGGAGGCCGACGCCGACGCCCGCCTTCTCCTTGCGCAGGGTGGCTTCGCCCGTCGAGAACGGTTCTTCGAAGGATTGGACTGCCACCGCGCGGTCCAATCCCTCGCCGCGATCGGTGATCATCACGACCACCCCCTCGTCGAGGTTCCGGGCGATGAGCTCCACGGGCCGCCCGGGTGGAGAGTACCGACAGGCGTTGTCCAGCAGTTCCCGCACCACGCCACCGATCCGCGCGCCGTCGGCGATCGCCACCAATTGTTCGGCGATCGTGTCGTCGATCTCGACCTGCGGGTAGGCCAACCGGCTCTCGTCCACGGCGTGCCGCAGCAACGGCGCCAGGTCGACCTCGGCGAGGTTCAGCTCGAACGTGCCGCGCTCCAGTTCAGCGATCGTGATGATCTCGTCGACGATGCCCATCAGCTTGTCGAGCGAGGCTTGGAGCTGGGACAGGAACTCGGCGCGCTCGTGGTCGGGGACCGATGGGTTGCGCAGCACGTACGCGATGCCCTTGGCCACCGTCACCGGGGTCCGCAGTTCGTGGGAGATGTTCGCCAGGAAATCGGCCTTGGCCGACGTTCCCTGGGTGACGCTGTCCTTCACGCGGGCGAGTTCGGCCTCGAGCTCGCCGGCACGGGCCAGCGCCCGGGCCAGCTCTTCGCCGAGCCGCCCCGCCACCGAGGCGGAGAAGGACACCGACCCCGAGGCCGCGTTCCGGATGGCGGCCAGGAGCTCGTCGGGGGAGTCCTCCTTGGTGAGGTAGCCCGCAGCGCCCGCGGTCAGGACCTCGGCCACCCGGCCGGGGTCGCGGCCCACCGTCCACACGAGCACCTTCGAATCGGGCGAGGTGGCCCGCATCCGCTTGATGAACTCGACCCCGCCCAGCCCTTCGAGATCGAGCTCGCACACCACGACGTCGGGGCGTGTGCGGGCCGCCATCTCGACGGCCCGGAACGCGTCGGTGGTGACCTCCACGGCCAGATCGGCGCCGGCACGCAGGAAGTGGTACTGGAGCCGGGCCAGTTCGTCGGCGGTATCGCAGATGAGGACGTTGAGGGACATGGCCCTTTGGATATCGGGCAGGTCTGCAGGAGGGTTAAGTCGAACGGTCCGAGGTCAGTGCACGATGCCGGTGCGGATCGCGATGGCCACGGCCTGCGCCCGGTCGTTCGCGCTGAGCTTTTCGAAGATGCGCTCGAGGTGGGTCTTCACCGTGTGCGGGGAGATGCCCAGGTCGCTAGCCACCTGACGTGTGGTGGCGCCGTCGGCCACCTTCTGCAGGATCTCGCGTTCGCGTTTGGACAGCGGCGCGGCCTTCGGTGCATCGGAATCGCCCAGGCGGACCTCCTCGATGAAGGTCTTCGTGAGCTGGGGGTGGATCACGGCGTTGCCCTCGATCGCGTTCTTCGCCGCGTCGACCAGCGCGTCCGGCGAGGCGTCCTTCAGCAGGTAGCCCGAGACCCCGGCCTGGATCGCATCGGAGATGGCGCCGCGGGACTCATCGATCGTGATGAGGATGATCTTGGTGGTGGGAGCGGCCTGCCGGATGCGACGCGTGGCCTCGATGCCGTCCATCCCGGGCATGCGGACGTCCATGAACACCACGTCAGGGGTCAGCTCGCGGGCGCGTTCCACGGCTTCCTCTCCGCTGGCGGCCTCGCCCACCACGACCACGACCTCGTCGGAGAGTTCGAGTGCGGTGCGGAGACCTTCGCGGGTGACCGGATGGTCGTCCACGATGAGGGCTCGGATCGGAGACATCGCCGGGCTGCTCCTTCCGTTCGGGGAAGTATTCCGTTTGGGGACGTACGATGGACGCTGTAAGGATAGGACGACTCGAGGCGGGAAGCGCACATGCAGGAAGAAATCGCAAGCGAGACCGACACGCAGGCGACCGAGGCTCCGGAGGCCGAGACCGCTCAGAACGCCGGTGCGGCAAGCACCGACGAGGCAGGGTCCTCGACCAAGGACGCGATCCTCGAGGCCCTGAAGAACGTCATCGACCCCGAGCTGGGACTGAACATCGTTGACCTCGGGCTGGTGTACGACGTGCAACTGGATGCCCAAGGCGACGTCGACATCCAGTACTCGCTCACCACGATGGGGTGCCCGATCGGTCCGATGATCGAAGACCAGATGCGGGGATTCCTGCGGGGTGTGCCCGGGGTGGGAGAGGTCCGTCCCGAGTTCGTGATCCGGCCGCCGTGGACCCCCGAGATGATGTCGGACGAGGCCAAGGCGTCGCTCGGCATCTTCTGATCCGCGCCGCAGCGAGGGGCTCGCCTTGACGCTGGCTGGTCCCTGCGGTACGTATTGCACCTGCAATTCCGACCGGAGGACCGTGATTTGATCCGTACGAGGTGCATCGGGGTGGTGGGGGCGATGATCCCGTCTCGCCTGTGCTGTATGCCCGAGCGCGCCCACCGGGGGGCGCCGAGGCACCTGCGGCCATAGCTCCACCGCCCGGAACCCATCGATCCGATCACCGCCGACGGCCGCATCTGCGGCCGTTCATCGTTTCCCGGCTCCGCGAGGGCCGGCGCACCGGAAGGAGAACGTTCATGGCCGACTACGCGAAGCCGGAGGTGCTCGTCAGCACCGACTGGCTCCAAGACCACCTCGACGATCCGAACGTCCGGATCATCGAGGTCGACGAAGACACGGCGTCCTTCGACAAGGGGCACGTGCGCAACGCCCTGAAGTGGGACTGGAGCACCGATCTCCACACGGAGGTCGGGCGCGATTTCCAGGACCAGGCCGGGTTCTCGCGCCTGCTGTCCGAGGCCGGGGTGGGACCGGACACTACCGTCGTCCTCTACGGCGGCAACAACAACTGGTTCGCCGCCTACGCGTACTGGCTGTTGAAGTTGCGCGGGTACGACGACGTGAAGCTGGTCAACGGTGGGCGCAAGAAGTGGGAGCTGGAGAGCCGCGAGCTCGTCCAGGACGTGCCCAGCTTCGAGGCCACGGGGTTCACGATCAGCGGCGCCGAGCGTCCCGAGCTGCGGGCGCTGCGCGACGAAGTGATCGGCAAGGTGGGCGCGGTGGGCTTCGTCGATGTCCGCTCGCCCGAGGAGTACCGGGGCGAGAAGCTGGCGCCCGACCACCTTCCGCAGGAGCAGTCGCAGGTGCCCGGCCACATCGCCGGCGCCGCGAACATCCCCTGGGCGAAGGCCGCCAACGATGACGGCACCTTCAAGACGGCGGACGAGCTCAAGGAGCTCTACGCCGACGAGGGCATCACCGGTGACGGCGAGATCATCGCGTACTGCCGGATCGGTGAGCGTTCGAGCCACACATGGTTCGCCCTGCAGGAGCTCCTGGGCTACGAGAACGTCAAGAACTACGACGGCTCGTGGACCGAATACGGATCGCTCGTGGGCGCGCCGGTGGAGATCGGCGGCTAGGGACCCCCACCCGTTCAGCCGCTCGACGGAGCCGGGGCCTCGCGCCCCGGCTCCTCGGTGTCGGCCGCGGCCGCGGGCACCTTCACGAGCAGGTTGGCGATGGCCCCGATCGCCACGCCGAGGGCGAACCCGCCCAGGACATCGAGCGGATTGTGGGCGCCCAGGTATATCCGGGCGAAGCAGACGAGGGCCACGACGAACCACGGGATGATCCGCCAGCGGCCTCGCAGGTACGGCGTGATCACCCACGCGAGCCCGGTCACCAGTACGACGTGGCCGGAGACGAACGAGACGCCGTCGGTGTCGGTGCCTCCGCGGACGATCGCGTTCGGCTCGGTGACGCCGGGGCGCTCCCGGTCGACGACCTTCCACACGATGCGTTCGCCCACGAGCTTGAAGACCGTCACGAGCGCGGCGGCCGCCGCCAATCGGTACCGGCGGAGGGCGAGCGCGATCAGGGCGACGACCGGCCCGATCGCCAGCACCCCGAGGAACTGCGCCTGGTGCATCACCGGCTCGAGGCCCTCGGGCAGGCCGTTGATCGCCTCGAAGACCGAGCGTTCCGCGTCGCCCACGGTGCCGCTGCGAGCGATGAGCCCGCACGTGACCAGCACGGCGAACCCCGCGACGGCGGCGATCCCGTCCGAGCGACGCCGAACTAGGCGGTCAGACCCCATCGGTACAGCCGCACGGCGACATCGATCGACACCACGGTGAGGGTCATCCTGACCGCCCACGAGTCCCCGGTGGTGGTCACCACCACGGCCGCCACCACGATCAACACGACCGCCAGGACGGTCGCCAAGCCCTTCCGTTGTCCCTGTCCAGCCGTCGCCACCGTGTTTGCCCCTTTCCTGTGGTGCTCCGGGTGCCCCGGAACCGTTGCCGCGGACAGTAGTACGCATGGGGCCAGGACGGAAATCCGACCCAGCAGGTGGACTTTCGAACGAACCCACGGGTACCCTTGATATGGCACGTCACGCAGCGTCCGCGCACGCAGCTACGAATGCAGGGGAGTGGCACCCATGGTGATCAGCCAGCAAGAGCACCTCGAGGAACTCAGCAAGGGATATCGCTTCGACTGGAAGGACAAGGACCACTCGGTCTTCGAGCCGAAGCGTGGCCTGAACGAGCGTGTGGTTGAGGAGATCTCGGCGCTCAAGAACGAGCCCGAGTGGATGCGCAAGATCCGCCTCAAGAGCCTTCGCTATTTCGAGATGCGGCCCATGCCGTGGTGGGGCGCCGACCTGTCCGACATCGACTTCCAGAACATCTACTACTTCATCCGGTCCACCGAGAAGCAGGCCCAGAACTGGGAGGACCTGCCGGAGGACATCAAGGGCACCTGGGACAAGCTGGGGATCCCCGAGGCGGAGAAGAAGTACCTGGGTGGCGTCAGCGCGCAGTACGAGTCCGAGGTCGTCTACCACAAGATCAAGAAGGAACTCGACGACCTGGGCGTGCTGTTCACCGACATGGACTCCGCCTTGCGTGACTACCCCGACCTGGTGAAGGAATACTTCGGCACGATCATCCCGCCCAACGACAACAAGTTCGCGGCGCTCAACACGGCCGTGTGGTCGGGTGGATCGTTCATCTACGTGCCGCCAGGCGTGCAGGTCGACATCCCGTTGCAGGCCTACTTCCGGATCAACGCCGAGAACATGGGCCAGTTCGAGCGGACGCTGATCATCGCCGACGAGGGCTCCTACGTGCACTACGTCGAGGGCTGCTCCGCGCCGATCTACACGAGCGACTCGCTGCACTCCGCGGTCGTGGAGATCATCGCGAAGAAGGGCGCGCGCGTCCGCTACAC
>Ga0190274_10000645_pt1 | contig 20488 bp, 11 predicted proteins | sample Popmic531T_FD_133002 | JGI IMG/M metagenome (GOLD analysis project Ga0190274, IMG submission 133002) | Populus adjacent soil microbial communities from riparian zone of Yellowstone River, Montana, USA - 531 T | ecosystem: Environmental > Terrestrial > Soil > Riparian zone | place: USA: Montana... | reverse complement strand
CTCCACCTTGCCGTCATGGCACTGGGCGCAGTCGGCCTGCATCGGCCAGAGCGGCTTCCCTGACTCGGCAGCGCCGGCGTGGCAGGTCTCACAGCGCACGAAGAGCGTGGCGTGTTCGGCATGGTCGAAGGGAATCGCACGCACGGCGGCCGCCACCAGCAGGCTCGCGGTGATGACGACGGTGAATCGCAGGGCGCGGCCGTTCATTGCGAATATCCCACGGCACTGGGCATGCGCTTCACGGCCTCGGGAACCCCGATCCGGTCGGCGCCCCCTGCACTGAATACGTAGGTGACATAGGCGCTGATACGGGCCTGGTTCCAGTTGTCGAACGCGGCCGCGTCCGGTCGCTTCCGGTTCTCGTTCACGTACACCACGGATGCCCCGACCAGAACCTGCTGCATCGTGCGCAGGCTCACGTCGAGGCCCACCCAGGTCACGTAGCTGTCATCGAACCGGTAGACCAGCGGGCGCTGGCTGTAGGCGCCGTACAGGCGCAGAACCATCGCGTCCACCGGGGTCCAGCCGACGGATGCGTCCCCACCCGCCGCGGCGGCACCGAAGTTCTTGTCGTACATCCATCCCGCATCGAAGGTCCAGCGTGGCACCGCCGTCACGGTGGCGCCCGCCGCCCAGAGCATGCCTGTCTCATCGGCGCTGCCCAGGGCAGTTTCGGCGCCGGTGTTCTCGTAGGCGTACCACTCGATGCGCCCGCGCAGCCTGAGCCAGCGCAGCGGCGAGACTATCGCCGAAGCCTGGACGCCGTTCCATGGGACCGGGGAAAAGGCAGGCCAGATGGTCCACAGGTCGAAGCGGGGGACATATCGCTTGTATCCCGCCGTCGCCGAGACGCGTGGCGCGGTGAAGCGGACTTCGGCCTCCGCGCTGCCGACCCAGCCCTGTGCGAGGTCGTAATCGAGCCCGCCAGCCAGCGCCACGCGCGGCAGCGGCCGGATCACCGCGCTGCCCGACAGGTAGTCGGACATGAGATAGTCGGTGGAGCGATCGATCTGGCGCTGCCACTGTGCGCGCGCCTCGACCGGACCGCTGGCGATGCCCAGGAGCACGCCGGTGATGAGGCTTCGTTCACCGGGAATGAAGTCGCCTAGCGGGGCGGTGACCGGGTCGTTGACGCCGACCGAGCTGGATCGCGCCAGCCCAAGGCCCGCATACCCGGTGGCCTCGAGTCCCAGCTTCCGGTAGCGCACGGTGGCCCGGCCGCCGTCGAAGCCGGCGAAGCCGAGGCGCGAGCTGAAGGTCTGCCGGCCCGCGATGACCGCGAACCAGTCGTGCTCGTAGCTGAGGTACCCTTCCCAGAACTGGAAAGCCGGCGTGGTCGAGGCGAAGGGATCCTCGCCGGCGTTGGCATTCATGCGGAAGTTGAGGTGGGCACTGAGCCCGGCCGTCCCCAGTCCCCACGCCGTCATGTCCGTCGTGAACACCACCGGCGCGTACTGCACCTGCGGGCCGTCGGCGTAGTAGTAGCACCAGCTCGGCGCGCTGCAGGCCACGGCGTACCCGGTGACGCTGTAGAGACCGCCGCCCTCGCCGACCACCACCTCCGACCGGGGAATGCTGTCGAGCAGCCAGCCGCGCGTCGCGACGCTCTGGCCGCGCAGGTCGAACGATGCACGAAAGCCCTGCGCCGACGCGATCGACGCGCCCGCAGCGACACCGAGTACCACGAGCGCCGACGTGCGCGTACGGCGCTTCACCGGCCGCCCATGAGTTGCGGCTGGAACCCGGAGGGCGTGTTCAGCAGGTGGCATACCGTGCACTCCGTCCCGGCCTGGTGATCCACCTTGGGATCATGGCAGGCGAGGCAGAAGGCGCGATCCGGCGTGAGCCGCGAGACGGTGGTCGCCTGGTGGCAGGCGACACAATCCACATGCGATTCCCGGGTGTGCGCCTCCCAGTTGCTGGGGGCGCGATGACACGCGGCGCAATCGCGGCCGGCGTCGTGATGCTGCTCGTGACATCCCTGGCATTGCCGGGCCTCCGGCGACGGGGCGAGCGTCACCGGCGTGGTGTGGCACGTCAGGCAGGTGACCGTGCTATGACCGCCATGGCTGAACGCCACCTCCCGTTCCCGGGCCGGTGCGCGTGGCGCGCTGGTCTGCACATGGATGCTCTCACTGACCGCCAGTGCCTGCACCTGCGATGCGGCGTGGCAGGTGGCGCACTCGCTCTTCGATGGGTCCTGGTGGTGGCAGATGAGGCATCCGCGCGGTGCCTTGAACGTGACCGTGCTGGCCTTCGACTTGACGTCGTGGCAGGTGATGCAGGCGAGTTTCTTGTGGTTTGTGTGCGAGAATGGCCGAGGTGGTGCTCCAGACGGGGTGGGCGACCCCGGTGGTGGATCATCGATTGGCGCGTCACCCTTGCCGTGCGGCGATGGCGGCATGATCTCCAGCGGCCCGGAGGTGCGTTGCAGTGCCTTCAGGGTGTCGAAGGGCAGGGGCGGGTTCTTTCCCCGCTGCGCCGCCCGGGCCTTTGCGCTCTGGTGACAGCCCACGCAATCGGACGCGTCCACCCGGGCGGCATGCGGCGTGTGGCAGCTCTCGCACCGCGTCGCAATCTTCCGGTGCGCGGCGCCCTGGTGGAAGTCGACCTGCTTCCAGTCGGCGTGACAGCCGGCGTCGGCGCAGCTCTTGAGGGCGTCCTTCGGCTTCACGTTCTCGTGCGGGTTGTGGCACATGCCGCACGTGCCACCGTGCGGGTCACGCTCCGGATTGAAGTCGGCGAGGCGCTCTCGCATGGCGTGACAGGAGAAGCACTGCTTCGACCCCGGCCGGAGGGCACCCTTGGCGGAGTCGAAGGTGGCGAGCTCCGGCACCGCGCGGGTGAACCGGTGGCACACCATGCAGTGCAGGCCGGTCTGCCCCGCCATCTTTCCAAGCCGGATTTTCACGTCCCGCGTGAGGTGGCACCCGTTCTGCGAGCAGGTACTGTCCACCGGGGCAAACCGGTGCGCCGAGCGCGCATGGCAGGTCAGGCATTCGACCTTCCCCTTGAGCGCGGAGCTGTCCGACTCGAAGTGGGTACGATGCCCGGCGGTCTGCGCGATCGCCTGCCATGTCTCCTTCGCCTCGCCTTGCTTGTGGCACGTCTCGCATACATCGCGCGGCACGGTCCCGTGCTTCGGGATCGTGGAGTCGCGGACGCCCGACATCCACAGCACCATCTTCACGGCTTCCTTGCGGGCATTGAACGCGTGGCAGGCATGGCAGTTCAGCGTGTCGTGTTTCCCCTCGAGCATGTTGACCAGCGTGTAGTCTCCGCTGTCGGGACGCTCGATCACCTGGCCGCTCGGCACGAACACATGGCAGCCGTTGCACATGCGCTTGTCATTCATCATGAAGTCGTAGGTCTTCAGGCTGCCCGCCACGACCCCGAAGATGGCGAGCAGCACCGCAGCGCCGAGCACCGCCTTGACGGCGCCGCTCCGGCTCCTGATGTACGACGCCACCGCCTTGATGTGGCCCCGCAGCCACCAGAGCGCTCCGAGCGCCAGGAGGGCGGCGAGGATTGCGCCGCTCCACATCAGCCAGGGCGGCTTCTGGAAGATCCACTGGACGATGGGGGTGATTGTGTCGGGCAGCAGCGTCCGGTCCACGGTGGAATCGAGCACTCCGCCGTGGCCAGGCACCCGGATAGTCGTGGTATCCTGCCGACCAACAGAAGCGGCCGCCACAAGGGCGGCCGTTCTATTGAAGATCGCGGTCAGCATGAACGCTGCTCGCTCCGGCGCAGGCTCACCTTGCGGCGGTCTGCCGCGGTGCCAGTGGTCGGGTATACCTGATTCCCGGCGCCGAGAGCGCCCTCTGCACCACAGCCTCCTGGGCCGCTGTCAGCGTGCTCGACAGGCCGTACCTGTCCCGCACGGCATTGATCGAGCCGGCGATCAGCCCCTTGTAGAGCGCGGGGTTGTGGATGCCCTTTGATCCGTCGTTGTGACCATACAACTCCTCGGCAAGCATACGGGCATTGAAGAGTGCACCCTCGGCCACCGACAGGTTGTTGTCCTTGGGGTCGACGGTACAGCAGTACCAGGCCGAATCGGTCGCTGCCACAGTCGTACTCGGGTGCTGCGCCAGCACCTCGGGCAGGAGGCCGCCGTCGGTGGTTTCGAGCACCGTATCGTGATCCGAATCGATCCATAGGATGTCGATCAGCACCTGGACTTCGGCGCGCATGCCATTGAAGAGGTTGGCGGCGACGTTTGCGTCGGCGTGGCAACCGGAATTTGTGCACCCAGACCAGAATCGCGCTGTTGCAGTGTACGCGCAATCGCCGGTGGTCGGAAGGCCGTTGGCATCCTTGCACGGGTCAGGCGAGAACAGGTGGCCGACCGAAGTGAAGTCCTCACCCGTCGAGATATCCGTGGTCGTGAACTTCACCACATGACAACCTGCGCACAGGCGCTGGTTGGCGACCACGTGCGAAGTCTGGACCGGGTTGTTCGGGTCAAAGACGAACCCTGGCGGGATCCAGCCGGCCCCCTCGCCAAAGTAGACGGCGCCCTGGGACGCGTGAGCGCCGCGGGAGTTGATGGTGAAGGATGGCGTTGCAGCGGCTCCGCGGACATGGCAGCTGGTGCACAGGTTGGCCGTGATCTCCGGGTTGTCGATTGGGGCACGGAGCTGGCCCGTGTTGGTTTTGGAGTGCGGGTCGTGACACACAGCACAGGTGATGGCGAACTGCGTGGACTTGCCGATGTAGTTGGTGGGCGCATTGCCGCTCAGCTTGGCCATGGCCCCGGCGCCGCTATGGCACGCCGCGCCGCACGAGGATGGGGTTTCGGCCGGACCGCCGGCCTCGTTGCGAAGGGTGGCGTGCGCCGACTGGGACCACTGCTCCGCGAACGGGTGATGCGTACCCGAGTGACAGGCGAGGCAGGTCTGGCCTGGCGGAGTGACCAACGCGCTGGCAAGCGGGATATTGGTCGTGTTCGGGTTGGTGACGTGGGTAAGCCCCGGGCCGTGACAGCTCTCGCACTGCACGTTGTGATACACGGAGTCGGGTACGGCATTCCAGCCACCGGCGACCCCCGAGGCGAAATACGTATTCCCGTTCTGCGAGACGGTATGGCAGCCGAAACAGGTGGGCAGTGCGACGCCGGGCGGCAGGCTCGCGAGCGTCGCGTAGGCGCCGGCATGCCGAGTGCCCGACCATTCCGTCTGGTTGTTGACGTGGCAGTTGCCGCAGGTCGTCTGGTTGGTGTGGACGTCGTACAGGCCCAGGAATCCAGCCACGCTGTCGGGGGCGGGGTTGAAGCGGGGCTTCTCCACCTCGACGGTCTCGGTATTCGTGCATGCGCTGGAGGCGAATGCCGTCGCGAGTAGCGCCAGCCCGAAGAAGGCCCAGCGCGGACGAAAGTTGGAGTGCATGCTATTCTCGGGTTGGGCGGGGAACGAACAAGCGTCTGGCCTAGAGGAGAGTACCGCCCCGTAGTTGTACGGACAAGGGATTTTCGGTGATGAATTCGTGAAGTTATCTTGTCGATACCTTTCGGCCTCCCTCATCGCTCCCAGGGATGAGTTCCGCTATTCTCCTGACACTCGCTGCTGCAGCATCCACTCGAGGCAAGGCCTTCGTGACTTCCGGTTCCCCCAAGACATGTCCTGCCTGCGGCGTTGCCGCCAGCGGCAGGTTCTGCAATGCCTGCGGCGCCTCGCTGTCCCCCCTGAATTGCGGCCAGTGTGGAAAGCCCGTGGCGGCGGGCGCGCTGTTCTGCCGGGAATGCGGCGCGGCGGTTGGGGCGACCGGACCCGTCGGGCCTGTTGCCCCGGCCCGTGTCACCGGAGACCGGGGGGGCCGGGCCGGCTGGATCGCCGCCGCCGGAATGGGTGTGGCGCTCCTGGGCGTGGTCATTGCCTTCCTCGCCAACAACGAAAGGCGCGCCGTTCCGCCCGGACCCATGGCGGGGCCACTCTCGGGCGGCGCGGCAACCGCCGAGGGCCCGGCGGGCACCCCGCCCGACATCAGCAACATGTCGCCCAAGGAGCGCTACGACCGGCTCTACAACCGGGTCATGCGCGCCGCGGAAACGGGGGACCAGGCCACCGTCGCGCAGTTCACCCCCATGACGGTGATGGCATACCAGCAGCTCGACAGCATCGATGCCGATGCGCGCTTCCACATGGCGATGCTGCTGCTGCATACCGGCCAGGTGCCGGGGGCGGTGGCCGAGGCCGACAGCATCCTCAAGTTCTCGCCCGGCCACCTCTTTGGATACATGATCCGCGGGGCCGCCGCGCGGTGGAACAAGGACCAGGGAGCGCTCCAGAAGGCGCAAACCGATTTTCTGGGGCGCTACGACGCCGAAATGCAGGCCAAGCGTCCTGAGTATGGGGAGCACGAGCGGGCGGTGAGCGACTTCCGGGCGTCGGCTCTGGGCCAGGCGCCAGTCGCCCCGAAGGGCTCCTGAGCGAGCACCGGAAGACGTCCTGCTGGTATATTCGAAGGCAGGAGGAGACCAGATGAAGCCCGGTACCAAGTTCCTCGTCGGTGCAGTGTTGATCGTGGCCAGCGTCGGATTCCTGATCGCGCAGGGCGTGAAGGAGACCGGGGTGTACTTCCTGACCCCGACCGAACTGGCGGCGAAGACCACGGCCGACCCCACGTTCTACGACGTCGGGCTCAAGCTGGGCGCCAAGGTCGTGCCCGGCTCGATCAAGCGCGTGTCCGCGGTGCAGCAGGTCGATTTCGTGGTCAGCGACGGCGCCAAACAGTATCCCGTCACCTACCGCGGCATCGTGCCCGATACCTTCACCGATGCGAATGACATCGAGGTCATCGTCGAGGGCCGGCTGGGCCGTGATGGCGTCTTTCACGCCACGGAAGTGTTCGCCAAGTGTGGTTCCCGCTACGAAGCCGAACTCGACAAGGCCGCCAAGGCCTGATCGCAGGCTCCTGACATGACACTGCTGGGCAATTTCGCGCTTTGGGCGGCGCTCCTCTTCGGTATCTGGGGCGCCGTTCTCGCCTTCTCCAATCGCTGGCACGGTCGGCCCGACGTCGCGCTCTCGGTGACGCGGTCGGTGTACGCCGTCTTCGCCGCGCTGGTCGTCGCGTCGGTGGCGCTCTGGAAGGGCATCATCGCCCACGACTTCAACATCGAGTACGTCTGGGCATACACCTCGCGAAACCTGCCGGCCGGATACCTGTTCTCCGCGTTCTGGGCCGGCCAGAAGGGCTCGCTGCTGTTCTGGGCGGTGGTCCTGTCCCTCTTCGCCGCGCTGGCGCAGGCGATGACGCCACGGCGCTACGCGGCGCTCATGCCGTATGTGGCGGGGGTCACCTCCTCGGTGACGGTCTTCTTCGTCGCCGTCATGCTCTTTTCGGGGGCCAATCCGTTCGAGCGGCTTCCCTTCACGCCGGCCGACGGGCGCGGGTTGAACCCGCAGCTGCAGAATCCCGGCATGATGATCCACCCGCCCATGCTGTACCTCGGCTACATCAGCATCACCATTCCCTTCGCCTTCGCCATGGCCGCACTTCTCTCCCGGAAGCTCGACACCGGGTGGATCCATGCGATGCGGCGCTGGATGCTGGTGTCCTGGCTCTTCCTGAGCATCGGGATCACGCTCGGGATGTGGTGGGCCTATGTGGAGCTGGGCTGGGGCGGCTACTGGGCGTGGGATCCGGTCGAGAACGCCAGCCTGCTGCCGTGGCTCACGATGACGGCATTCCTGCACTCGGTGATGATCCAGGAAAAGCGCGGGATGCTGAAGCGCTGGAACCTTTCCCTGGTGGTGGGCACGTTCCTGCTGAGCATCTTCGGGACATTCATCACCCGCTCCGGCGTCATTGCGAGTGTGCACAGCTTCACCCAGTCGAATGTCGGCTACTACTTCCTCGCCTTCCTCTTCCTGATTGCCGTCGTCTCGTACACGCTGCTGTACACCAGGTGGCCGCTGCTCGAGGCCGACGTCGAGCTCGAATCGATGGTGAGTCGCGAAGCGGCGTTCCTCTTCAACAACCTGCTGTTCGTGGGCATTGCCTTCTCCGTGCTCTGGGGAACGCTCTTCCCCATCCTCTCCGAGGCGGTGCGGGGCACCAAGATCACGGTCGGTCCACCCTTCTTCAACAAGGTGAACATTCCGCTCGGCCTGCTGCTGCTCGTGCTCACCGGCATCGGCCCGCTGATCGCGTGGCGGAAGGCGTCCGTGCAGAATCTGCAGCGCCAGTTCGCCTTCCCGGTCGGCGTCGGTGCCGTGGTCGCCGCGCTGCTCGCCGCGCTCGGGGTCCGGGAACTGGCACCGCTCATGACCTGGGGACTCGCCGGGTTCGTCAGTGGCACCATCACACAGGAGTTCTGGCGCGGCACACGCGCCCGCATCCGGATGCACGGCGAGACCATAGCGGTGGCTCTGGCCCATCTGGTCGGTCGCAATCGGCGGCGGTACGGGGGCTACATCGTGCACCTGGGGATGCTGGTCTACTTTGTCGCGTTCGCTGGCATGGCGTTCAAGGTGCAGCGCGAGGCGACCCTCAAGCCGGGGGAGTCGGTTGAGCTCAAGAGCCCGTTCGGCCACACCTATACCTTCACGCACGTCGGCATCTCGCAGTTCAAGCAGTTCAACCGGTACGTGTCGGCGGCCACGATCGAGGTGGCGCGTGATGGCGTACCCGATGGACGGATCGTTTCCGAGAAGCGGCAGCATTTCACGGTCAACGAGCTGGGAACGGAAGAGGCTTCCTTCGAGCCGTCCACGGAGGTCGGGATCCGCAGCGGACTGCAGGAGGACATCTATATCGTCTTCGCGGGCGCGGTGAACGGGACGGAGGAGGCGGTCTACCGCTTCAACATCAACCCGCTCGTGTGGTGGGTGTGGGCCGGCGGGTTCATCCTGGCGTTCGGCGGGCTGATCACCATGTGGCCCGGTGGTGGCACGATGGCCGCGTCGCGCCGGAACGCGCAGGCGGGCTATGGGGTCGAGCTGGCCACCGCGGGGGTCGAGCCGCAATGAATCGTCGCGGCTTCCTCGCCTTTCAGCAGGACTCGGTGCGCAGGGATTCCGCTGCCACTCCCCGTGCCGGACAGGGAGCCGTCGGCACGCTGTTCAATCCCGATGTCGCGGGCCGGCCTCGCACGCCGACGCTCGAGAGCGACAACGATGTCGTGGTTCGAAATACCGAGCTGAAGCTGGGCTGCACCTGTGGCTGTACTCTCGACGTGTTCACCTGCCGCACCACCGACTTCACCTGCACCTACTCGCCAGCGCTGCATCGCGAAGCGGTTGCCCTCTTTGCCCAGGGCAAGACCTCCGAACAGGTGATCGCGGCGTTCGTAGACAAGTATGGCGAGAAGATCCTCATGGCGCCGAAGCCGGAGGGTTTCAACATCGCCGGCTATGTGGTGCCCGGCGCCGCGATCCTCGCAGTGGGGGGCATCGTGGCGTGGATCATCCGCCGGCGGGTGCGGCTCACGGAACGGCACGCCGCGGACCAGCAGCCGTCGGACACGCCCGCGGCACAGACTGGAACCAATGCCGAGCTCGAGCGGCTCGAGCGTGAACTCGCGGAGATGGAAAAGTGATCTGGCTGGAAGCGGCGGCGGCCGCGCTGGTGGGCGCAGCGCTGCTCCTGGTCGTGCTGGGGCCACTCATCTCCCGTGAGCCGGTGCCCGCCATCGTGGATGACGAGCCGCAGGACCTGGAGGAGACACCAAAGGGGATCGCACTCTCGGCGCTTAAGGAGATCGAGTTCGACCAGGCTACCGGCAAGTTGTCGGACGAGGACTACACGATGCTCAAGGGGAAGTACACGGCGCAGGCGCTGCAGGCACTGCGCGTCGAGGATGGTACCGCCGGGCCGACGGACCTGGAGACGGTCATCGCGGCACGGGCGCGGATCATCCGCGCCGAGGGCTCCCCGAACACGACCTGCCCGCATTGCGGACCGCGGCCGGAGCAGGATGCGCTCTTCTGTTCCACCTGCGGATGCGGACTCGGGAGCCGGAGCTGCGGACAGTGCTCCGCGGCGCTGCCGCCCGGGAGCCGTTTCTGCGACCAGTGCGGCACACGCGTCGCCGCCTGATCGCCCTCCCGGTCAGGCCTCCCGGTCGCCCGCCGCCACTTTTCCAGCCCATTCCTCGATCGTAAGCGCTCCGCCCGCCTCGTCCACGCGTCCCTGGTCGTAGTGCGGCAGCGCCGGCTGAATGAAGTCGATGCGCTTCCAGCCTGCGAGTGGTGCCTCGCCCCCGGCGGCCGGCACGTACCGCGACGGTTCCACCTTGGTCATGCGGTGGACATACCGCGGACAGTTCTGGAATATCGAGGTTGCGCGTACCTGGATCACGAACTGCGCGCCCGGAAAGCTCCGCACGAGTGCCTCGTCATCATCGTACGACGCCTGACCCTGCACCCGCAGCCGGAACGGCTTCTCGAAATCCATGAAGAGCATTCCCACCTCGGCGTGCGCAGCGACATTGCCCATCGAGTAATACATGCCATTGCCGTCATAACAGGGAAACGCGAGCGTCCGGCTGTCGAGGATGCGCACGAAACCGGGCGCGCCGCCCTTGTAGGAGACCGTGGGCTGTCCCAGCTGGTCGACGGTTGCGAGCCAGAACATGTCGCGCGAAGAGATGAACGCGACGTCTGCCTCGGTGAACTCGTCGTGAACGATCAGATCCGCCAGCGCATCGGCGAGTCGACGGGTGTCGAAGCGATCCTGGAGCGCACGATGGTGTTCACTGTAGGGCATCGACATGTCGACTTCCTCGTGGGAGTGGCCTCAGGGTGTCGGGAAAGTCGCCTCGAGGTCGCGAAGGCCCTGCAGCTGGCCGGAGGACAGTCGGGTGCCCACGCCACCGACGGATACCTCGCCCGCCGTGCAGCGTGCCAGCACATCGAACGTCTCGCGGGGGAGCTCGAAGGTGAGGTAGTGGGCGTTGTGGAAGATCGCGGGCACCACTTTCGACCCCGGCAGTCCGTCGAACGGCGTGGTCGCCCCATCGCACTTGAGCTGCAGGCGATTGTCGTCGAGGTCCTGGGGATCCTGTGTGCGGAACACCATGAAGACCGACGCAGGGGTGGTATCGAGGGCCGCGCCCGGGAATTCGACGAAGAACGCGAGGCTTGGCTTCTGGACCCAGAGGAAGTAGGTGCCCTTCTGGGTCGTGACCACGTAGCGCGAGCGGCCCGCGGCGGCGCTGTACTCGTGGGTCACTCGACTCGGACTGGAGTCCGTCGGCACGGGGCGCGGTACCGGTGCGGGCTGGAGGGTGAAGTCGCTCGGTGGCATGGCAGGCACCCGCGAGCAGGCGCCGAGGAGGACGGCAATCGCCGCCAGGGAGATCCGGTTCATGGCGAAAAAGCTAACCGGCGCGTACCGGCCGGGTGAAGGCGCTAGGCGCGCGCCGTCGTCATCCGGGACGAGGCTGCGGGGCCGGAGTGCTTCCCGCCGATCACGATTTCCACCACGTGCGTGGCGCCGTCGTCCACCAGGGGAATGGCGGTCGCATCGCACGCCACGCCGTTGTGTGACGCCCGGACCACCCCGCGGCAGTGATGCTGCGGATTGGAAACGGAGATGTCGTAGCGCGTCCGGCCGAGCGTCCACGTGATGGAGAATCCCGGCCATCCCGCCGGGATGCAGGGGTCGATCTCGAAGGTCCGGCCGCGGCGCTGCAATCCCAGGATGCATTCCAGGCCCGCGCGGTACATCCATCCGGCGGATCCGGTATACCAAGTCCATCCGCCGCGGCCATTGTGCGCGGGATGGGCGTACACGTCGCCCGCCGTGACGTAGGGCTCGGCCTTGTAGCGCTCCACATCGGCTGCTGTCCGCGTATGGTTGACCGGGTTCAGCATGTGGAACAGCTCCATCGCCTCGTCGCCGTTGCCGAGGCGCGCCACCGCCATGATGGTCCAGATCGCGGCGTGGGTGTACTGGCCGCCGTTCTCCCGCATGCCCGGCGGATAACCCTTGATGTAGCCGGGATCCTGCGCCGACTGGTCGAACGGCGGTGTGAGCAGCAGCACTGCACGCGTCGCGCGACGCACGAGGTGGGTGCGCACCGCATCCATCGCCCGTTCCGCGCGGGGGAGGGGGGCCGCGCCGGAGAGCACGGCCCAGGTCTGCGAGATCGAGTCGATCTTGCATTCATCGTTCTGCGCCGATCCGAGGGGCGACCCGTCGTCATAGTAGGCCCGCCGGTACCAGTCACCGTCCCAGGCCAGCTCCAGCATCGTCGCCAGCCGCGCGGCCTCGCCCTCGAACCGTGCGGCACGGGCGTTGTCGCCGGCGCGCTCGCACAGCGGCGCCAGCTTCTGCAGCACCGTGAGCAGGAACCACCCGAGCCACACGCTCTCGCCCCGCCCGAGGTGGCCGACCCGGTTCATGCCGTCGTTCCAGTCTCCGCTCCCGATGAGCGGCAGGCCGTGCGTCCCGGCGGTGAGGCTCTTTTCCACCGCGCGGATGCAGTGATCCAGCACGGTTGAAGACTCGGCCGATGCGCTGGGCTGCATGTACGCTTCCATCTCGCCGGGAGCCAGCGGGGCGCCGTCGAGGTACGGCACGACCTCCCCCAGGATGCCCTCATCGCCCGTCAGCTGGACATAGTGCGCCACTGCGAATGGCAGCCACAGCAGGTCGTCGGAGCACCTGGTTCGCGTCCCGCGTCCCGAGGGCTCGTGCCACCAATGCTGTACGTCGCCCTCCACGAACTGGCGGCCCGCCGCGCGGAGGATGTGTTCGCGCAGCAGGTCGGGTCGGGCCACGCCCAGCGACATCGCATCCTGCAGCTGGTCCCGGAAGCCGAAGGCGCCGCCGGGCTGGTACAGGGCGGAGCGCGCCCACATGCGACAGCTCAGCACCTGGTAGATCAGCCAGCGGTTCATGAGCAGGTCGAACGAATCGTCGGGCGTCTTCACCTGGATGGTGCCGAGCGTGACATCCCATGCGCCGGTGCTGCGCGCGAGGGCGGCTTCGGCGGCCGCGACGCTCCGGTGCCGCGCCAGCAGGGCGCGCGCATGCTCGCGATCGCGACCCTGCCCGAGAGTAAAGCAGACCTGGTGCGTCTCCCCGGGTGCGAGCTCGATCCGCACCTGGTGGGCGGCGCAGGGATCGAGTCCCGGACCGGTATCGCCGGACAATGCGTGTCGCGTCATCGCCGACGGCCGCGCCAGCGAGCCGTTCCGTCCCAGGAAGGACAACCGGTCCGCCGTGGCCGAGTGCGGTGCATCGCTGACGCCGGCGAACGCGACGCGCGTGCCGAACTCCTGGTTGTAGGGATTGGTGGCCAGGACCGCCCCGAATTCATGGTCCAGCTCGGAGACGACGTGCAGGTGCTCGCCAGCGCGTGGCGGCCCCAGTCGCCACTCGGCGTAGCTGAATACGCTGAGTCGACGTGCCCTGCTGCTCCGGTTCGTGAGGGTCAGGAGCGAGAACTTCACCGGGTCCTCTGGGTCCACGAACACCGCCAGTTCCTGCTCGACCCCATGTGACACATGGGCGAAGCGGGAAACACCCGCCGAGTGTCGCACGACGTAACGGCCACTCTCGGCGTTGCGGGGCACCGGCCCCGGGGTCGGGCACCATACGTCACCGGTGTCGTCATCACGCAGGTAGACCGCCTCGCCCGTCGGGTCGCTCACCGGGTCGTTCGCAAACGGCGTCAGGCGGTTCTCCCGGCTGTTCGCCGCCCAGGTGTAGGCCGAACCCGATGCGGAGACGACGGTGCCGAACTCGGGGTTGGCGATGACGTTCACCCATGGGAGCGGTGTCTCCTGGTCGCCGTCCAGCACGACGGCATAGGCGTGACCATCGTCGGCAAAGCCGCCGGTGCCGTTGCCCAGCATGAGTTCGGGCGACGTGATCACTGCGCCGTCGCGCTCCGGTATCGGCATCGGTGGCGGCGTCGGCAGCTCGCGCTCCCATTGCAGCTCGGCGTACGGCCGGTCGAGCTGGTTGGCGAGCTCGCCCCGCTCCCCGCTGAGGATGGCGCGCGCCGCCGCCGCCAGCAGGGTGCGCTCCGCGTCACTCATGCGGTCGCCGCGCAGCAGGAACACGCCGCCCGGACGGTGCTTCCAGGCGCCCCACGGCCCGGTATCGAGCAGCGCCGCGAGCTGCACGTGCATCTCGTCGAGATAGCTGACGGGATGCTCGTTCAGGATGACCACGTCGGCACTCAGTCCCTTGAGCCGCCAGTACTCCTGCGCCTGCAGCACCTGCCGGACCAGCGGGATGTCGTTCTCCTCGACCACGCGCACGAGCAGGATCGGCAAGTCGCCCGAGATACCGTGGGCCCAGAGGCCGGGCTGGCCCAGCGCGTTCCGCGAGAGCACGTCGGGGCCGGCGCGCAGCGATCCATCGGTGTACAGCACGCGCGAGGCGAGGCGTTCATAGAGCATCGCCTCGTCGCTGGAGATGCCCATGTGCCGCAGCGTGCTCTGTGCCTGGGTGAATGCGAGCGCAAAGGTGCGGGCGGTGGCGCTCGGGTCGTGATACTTCTGCGCCATCGCGAGCGCGCCGTCACGGCTCGTGGCCATCCCGGTGGCGAACGAGATCCGCACGAAGCCGCCGGGCTGCAGGCGGATGCGCTGCCGCAGGCTCACGATCGGGTCCAGCACCGCGCCCGTCGTGCCCGACAGCGCCCGCCCGTCGAGGGCCACGGGATCCTCCGGTCCGTGGCCGCGACCCAGGAACCGGAGGCGGTCGGTCTCCCACTCCACCGGTCCCTGCATCCGTCCCTCGATACTCAACACGTGCACCGCCCACATCCCGGCGTCCTCCGGGGAGCGCGGGCGACGCGCACAGATGAGTGCCGCGCTCTCCGGCAGGTACTCCGTCTCGATGAACAGCTTCCCGAATGCCGGGTGCGCGAGGTCGTCGGTGAGCGCGGCGAGCGCGATCTCGCCGTAACTGGTGATCTCGAGCTCGCGGGGGCGATCGCTCAGGTTCGTGACGGCCAGTCGCCGGACCTCGACATCGTCTTCGGTGGAAACGGCGATGTCGAGTTGTGTCGCGATGCCATCGTCCCTGCGTCGGAACACGGCGCGCTCCGCCTGGAACGTGACGACGTATTCCTCCGGCTCCCGGGCGGTGGGCTGGTACGTCGCCGACCACACGGTGCCGCTCCGCACGTCGCGGAGGTAGAGGAACTGACTGCCCGGATCGCGGGTGGAATCTTCCCGGTAACGCGTCACGGCCTTGCCGCGGCAGAGACTGGCACCGCCACCCGCATTGGTGACGACGGTGACATAGGCCCCATTCGACAGGAACTGGGCATGCGGGTACCGCGTGTGCGGCGAGCGGAAGCGACGCAGCGCCACCGCGGGGATCGCCGCCGCGACCCGCGTCGCCTCGGCCGGGCGCGGCTGAGTGATCGGGGCATGGCGGGGCACACGCTCCTGCAGCAGCAGCGCCGTGGCCTGCACCCGCGGATCGGCGTGGAACCGTCGTACCATGACGTCGTCGAGCAGGGTATTGGCCAGCGCGACGAGCGTCATGCCCTGATGGTGGGCGAGATAGGAGCGCACCACCGTGCCCTGGGGTCCGGACTTGCCCGGGCCGGCGAGGGCCGACTCGTCACTCACGGCGGCCCCGCGATGGGTGTAGTCCACGGCCTCAAAGAACCCGTACGGCCCCTCCGCGCCTTCGCGGGCGAGCCGACGGAGGTTCTGCGCGGCGCGCGTCGGGTCCACCATCGCGGCGAGCGCGCTCGCGTAGGGGGCCACCACCAGTTCGTCGCCCAGTCCGCGCTTGAGCCCGAGGCCCGGCACGCCGAACGCCTTGTACTGATAGTTGCCGTGCCGGTCCACCGCGTTGAAGCCCGATTCGGAAATGCCCCATGGGACTCCGCGCTGCCGGCCGTACTCGACCTGCCGACGCACCGCACTGATGCATGACTGCGCCAGCAGGGTCTCGGGATAGCTCTTCATGACCAGCTGGGGCATGAGGTACTCGAACAGGGTGGCGCTCCACGAGAGGAGCGTCGACGCGCCATCGACACTGGTGAGGAGCCGCCCCAGGTGGAACCAGTGGCTGTCGGGCACGTCGCCCTTGGCGATGGCCACGAAGCTCGCGAGCCGAGCCTCCGACGCGAGCAGGTCGTAGAACGACGGATCGAGCCGGCCCGGGCCCTCGGCATCGGCGAGCCGATAGCCGATGGCGAAGATCTGCCGCTGCCGGTCGTGCAGGAAGCGGAAATTCATCTCGTCGACGAAGGCCAGGGCGCGCCCGGCGAGCGCACCGAGTCGTTTCTCGGCGCCGGCGGGAATCGACGAGTCCTCGAGTCCGGCAGCGAGCGTGCGGGACCAGTATTCCACTTCGAGACGATCGGGCTCGGGCGGTTCATCGGTCGAGAAGACATCGATCGCCTCCGACAGCTCCGGCCGGAGCAGGCGGGCGCGCTCGAGCCGGTCGCCGGCGTCATCCGCGGCGCCGAGCGTGTTCCTGACAGCCGTGAGAACCGCCACGAGGAGTGCGCGATCGGAGGGTGATGCACCGCGGGCGCGGGAAAGACCGGCCATGGCGCGCAGTGCCACCTCGGCGGTGTCGAGCAGTCCGCTGCAGGTTACCGAGGCCGTCTGCGGACGAGTCACCAGGTGCTGGAGCCCGTCTGCCATGGCGATGAGCGCCCCGGCGAGGTTGCCGCTGTCGACCGTCGAGACGTAGCGCGGCGTGAGCGGCGCCAGCGTGCTGGTGTCGTACCAGTTGAGGAGATGCCCCTCGTGGCGCTCCAGCCCCTCCATCGTCCCCAGGAGCGCCTCGAGCTTCTCGAGCATCGCACCAGTGCCGATATATCCGAGGTCGTGTGCGGCGAGCGTGGAAAGCAATCCCATCGCGATGTTGGTCGGCGACGTACGGTGCGCGACCGTCGGGGCGGGGATCTCCTGGAAATTGTCGGGCGGCAGGCCGTGGTCGGCGGCCCCCATGAAGGCCTCGAAGTAGCGCCACGTCTTTCGGGCCACCACGCGCAGCAGCAGCCGGTCCTCCTCGTCGAGGCGCTGGCGGGCCGGCTGCACCGGGCGGCTCAGCCACGCCGCGATGATCGGCGCAAGGAACCACAGCGCGAGGATGGGCGCGGCGACAGGCAGCGCTGCAGGCCTGGCCCCGGCAACGATGACCAGCACCACCAGCGCGATGAGTGGACTGGCGGCCATTTCGCCGATGAACAGCAGGATATCGCTCCGGGCACTGAGCCCGGCGGCCCGCGCAGCGGCGGCGGCGGCGGTCTCCCACTCGAGCAGCCGCCGCTGGGTAAAGAGGAGCCGCATCAACGTCAGCGCGATGGCATGCACCATCTCGTATGCGTGATAGGCCAGGAAGGTGATCAGGAGCAGCACCTGGGCGGCGGCGGTCTGGACATCCTCGCGCACGATGCGGAGGAAGACGCGCAACGGTTGCTGCGGGTCGCGACCGACCAGCAGGCGCACGAGGTGCGGATACAGGGGGAAGGCCAGGCTGGCCACGATCGCGGCGGTCCACACCCAGGGCCGGCCCGGCAGCACCAGCCATCCGGCGACGAGCGCGAGCAGCGTGCCCGGTGCCACCAGCGTGCGTCGGAGGTTGTCGAAGATCTTCCAGCGCGAAATGAGTGGCAGCGTGTTCCGCTCGAGGCCCTGGCGCGTCGGCACCAGCGGGAAGAGCCAGAAGAGGATCTGCCAGTCCCCGCGGGCCCAGCGGTGCTGCCGCCGCGCATGCGTCAGCACGCTCGCGGGATAGTCGTCCACCACCTCGACGTCGGTGACGAGTGCCGGCCGCGCGTGCAGCCCCTCGAAGAGGTCATGGGACAGGAGGGCGTTCTCCGGCACCCGTCCCTCGAGAGCCGCCACGAAAGCGTCGACATCGTAGAGGCCCTTGCCGGCGAAGATGCCCTCGCTGAACAGGTCCTGGTACGTGTCCGATACCGCCGTGGTGTAGGGATCGACGCCGGTGTGACCCGAGTACACCCGGGCAAACAGGGAGCCGGCCGCACTGGCCATGGTCACGCTGACCCGGGGCTGCAGGATGCCGTAGCCCTCGGTCACGCGACGGAGCCGATGGTCGAAGTAGGGACGGTTCAGCGGGTGCGCGATGATGCCGATGAGGTGGCGCGCGGCGTTCCGGGGGAGCCGCGTGTCGCTGTCGAGCGTGATGACATAGCGGACGCCGGCCAGGAGTTCCGGGTCCCCGACATGAGTCGTGAAGCTGGTATTGCGGGCGCCACGGAGGAGCCGGTTGAACTCTTCCAGCTTGCCGCGCTTCCGTTCCCAGCCGATCCACGATTCCTCACCGGCATTCCACTGCCGCACGCGATGGAAGAGGTGGAACGTGCCGCTGCGCCCCGGCTCCGCTCGTGCATTCAGCGCCGTGATCCCCTCGGCGGCGGCGGCAAGAATCGCGTCGTCGGCCGGCATCACCGCTGCCGGCGCGTCGGTGAAGTCGCTGAGGATGGCGAAGTGCACGTTCGGGTCGCTGTTTCCGAGGGCCAGCACCTCGAGATGCTCGATCAACTCGGCCACCCCGCTCACGCTCGTGAGCAAGGTCGGGATCACGACCATCGTGCGATGCTGCGCCGGCACCCCGCCCAGGAAGTCGATCCGGGGGAGCCGCCGCGGCGGCGAGAGTCGCACGGCGAGGCGCTGCACCGTCGCGATCGCGAGTTCCGACGCGGGAAGCAGCAGGAGGAGGGCCACGACGCCCTCCCACCAGAAGTCGCCGCCGGCGCGGCGCACGTAGGCCACCGCCCCGGCCAGCAGCAGGGCGGTGATGAGCGCGATGGATCCGAGATAGAACGCGGTGGCGTGTGCCACGAGGAAGCGATAGACGCGCTCCCCGGCGGTCGGCTGGTAGGAAACGTCGGTCTCGAGGTCGCGTCGGCCCCTGCCGATGAGGTGGTAGCCCACGTGGGCGGCACGCTCCTCGGCCGTCTTCCGCTCCGCCACCTCGCGGGCGCTCTCGACGCTGCGCAATGCCACGCGCAGCTGCGCCTCCCCGCTGGGCTCCGCGAGTTCTTCCACCGCCTGGCGGTACCGGTCGCGACTCTGAAAATCCATGCTGCCGTATACGGCCGCGGGATCACGCTGCAATACCTGCTCGACGAGGCTGACCTGCTCGAAGAACAGGGTCCAGTCGAGGGCCGCGCAGAACCGCAGGCTGGTGATCGCATTGCCGACCGACACCTGGCCCATCGCCTGGGACTGGTGTTCCGTACGGATGGCATCCTCGGCGGTCATGGCCTGGGTGGCCAGGCGCTGTTCCACCTCGGCGCGGACGGGCGAGACCAGCGGCCCGTACTCGCGCATCCGCTGCAGCAGGCGGACGACGTACGCCGTCTGCAGCACGCGCGGCAGCGGGCCCGCAGTGCCCGCGTCTACGATCTGGTCGAGGTAACGATCGGCCTCGAGCCGGGAGGCGCGGCCCTCCAGTGTTTCCTCGGCGAGTCGGCGAAGATTCTCGATGAGGGCAAGCTTGAGCATGCTGGGCCAGGCCCACAGCTCGCCGATCGTGAGTGGCGCCACGGTCTGGTACGCCGCCATGAATCGTACCAGCTGTCCTCGATCCAACCGGCCGTCGGTGTGACGGACCAGTTCGAGCGCCATCGCGTAGATCCGGGCCATGCCGGACATCTCGCGCGGTGCCAGCTTCGGCAGCTCGCGATAATACCGGCGTGGCAGGTCGTGCTGCACGCCACGGATCTCGGACTCGATGAGGTGGAAGTTGTCGAGAAGCCACTCGGCGGCGGGGGAAAGAAACTCGCCGCGGTGGACGTCATCGGCCAGGATCCGGTAGGCTCCGCGCAGCACCCGCGCGTTTTCGTCCACGCGGGCGAAGAACTGCTGGCCGGTGTCGTCGCGCGCTCGGGCGAGGGTAAAGCTCGCGGCGAGCCCGCGCGCCCGTTCTTCCAGCCGTTCGACGCTCAGGAGCTCGGCGCGAAGAGGGCTTTCAGAGCGGCGAGGCTGTCGGGGACCGAAGAGGCGACGCAGGGGGCCGGTCACGAGCTTGCCAGCCCACGCTGCAGTAACAATTCACCTACGGAAGTGGGATGTGCGCATTTCACGCTCGTAATACACCGACGAGGGCACGACGCTCCGAACGCGCCGCCGACGTGCTACAGCGAGAGCCGCACTCCAACGCCTAGTTCCCGCGTCCACGTTGTCAGCGCCTCGAGGCCAAGATTGTCGAGTGTTCGTTGGTCAAAGGGAGACGAGCTGACGCCCAGGCTTCCCGAGACGAGCAGCCCAATGCTGCGCGACATGGGGACCTGTACGGTCACCGATGCGGCGCCACCGAGTCGCGTCTGGGTGCTGCTTACGGCATCGCCGCTCCACAATTGCAGCATCGGGCCCACTCCAACCCGTAACGAGCCGTCGCCGAGCCGGGCGATCGAATAGCTCCCGAGCAGCCTCAGGTCATAGAGCGTCAGGGTTGGAGAGAATGCGACATTGATGGTGCCGCCGTATCCCCCCAGGCCCGATCTCGCGTAAGAGGCGTCGAACGTGATGGCTCCTCGCCCGATTTCGCGGGCGAGGCCTGCGTGAAGACGGGTGGT
>Ga0190274_10000644_pt1 | contig 20501 bp, 13 predicted proteins | sample Popmic531T_FD_133002 | JGI IMG/M metagenome (GOLD analysis project Ga0190274, IMG submission 133002) | Populus adjacent soil microbial communities from riparian zone of Yellowstone River, Montana, USA - 531 T | ecosystem: Environmental > Terrestrial > Soil > Riparian zone | place: USA: Montana... | reverse complement strand
TTACGGCAATAGCCTGATACATGCGGTTCACTACAATAATCGTCTGCAGCCTGACGAGATCAAACTGGGCACGAGCGGCTCTCCCACTTCAGTGGTGGGCCTTACTTACAGCTACGGCACCAGTAACAACAACGGCAACGTGCAGAGCATCGCTTACACCGGCGGCGGGCTGAGCAATACACAGAGCTTTGGCTACGATGCGCTTAACCGTCTGACCACATCGTCAGAGAGCGGAAGCAGTTGGTCGCAAACGAACGGCTATGACCGCTATGGCAATCGTTGGATAGATCTGGGCGGTGGGAGCCAAAATCTGACGTTCAATACATCGAACCGGATCACCAATTCGGGCTACACCTACGACAGCGCTGGCAATCTCACGAATGACAGCACGCAGTCATTCAGCTACGACGCTGAGAACAAGATCAGCAAGGTCAACTCAACTGCGGCTTATACTTACGATGGCGAAGGCCGACGGGTGCGCAAGTTGCTGCAAGAGAATTTGCGGTTTGTCTATGACATCGGTGGGCAACTCATTGCCGAGTTCAGCGGATCAAATGGAACGCTGGTAAAGGAATACGTTTACGGCGCGAGCGGATTGGTGGCTACTATTGAACCGACAGCCCTTAATTCAAATGGGACTCGCTACACCACACCAGATCATCTTGGCACGCCACGAGTGGTTACGAACTCGGGAGCAGGCGTCGTAAGTCGCCACGACTACAAACCGTTTGGTGACGACAATCCCGCGGGCATTGGCGGCCGCACAACGGGAATGGGCTTCAGCGTCGCTGATGGCTTGCGCCAGAAGTTCACATCAAAAGAACGCGACGTTGAAACTGGGCTGGATTACTTCATCGCAAGGTACTACGCAAATGTGCAGGGACGGTTCACCAGCGCCGATGAGTTCTGGAAAGACTCGCAAATCGGGGATCCGCAAAGTTGGAATAAGTACGCTTACGTGCGGAATAACCCGCTGAGATACATTGACCCTTCCGGGGAAAAGGCGAAGGTAACTGTGACTACGGATTCTAATAAGAAGACGGGCACTATTGTCGTCGAGGCCAGTTTTGCGGTTTACTCCGCGGATGGAAGCGTTAGTGACAAAGACTTGCAAAAACAAGCTGACTTCTTGAAGACACAGATTGAATCAACATACTCTGGGTCATACACTGAGAACGGAATTACATTCACTGTTTCTGCCAAGATTGAAGTAAAAGTCATGAGCCAGCAACAAGCGATCGGTATGGGCAATAAAGGGCAGATTGATAATTTGGTTTCGATTGTCGATAGGCCATCAATGCCCTTTCTGGATCTTGCGGGGGGGCTATCTGATACGGCATCAGCAGCATATATGTATCGGAATGCGGGAGAACGGTTTGATCGCATGACGGTGGCCTTAGGTGCTGGATTAGCAGGAATGAATGGCTATCCGCACGAATTTGGACACGGTTTAGGCACTGCTCATTTGGACCCGGGCAATGTAATGTCCGAGGGGAATTTTTTCCCTTCGAAATTAACTAATCAAGATTTCAGTAGTCTTTTTGGCTCTACCATTAAGTCTCATCTGGCGACAAGAAATGGAGCTTTCGCCAGTATCTTACAAGGGAAATACATTCCATGTGGGCAGTGCGCTCCTCGTAATCCGTCAACACATACTCAACGGGCCTACTACGTCACGCCTTGAACAGAGAAACCGAGGATTAGGAGGAACAATGAAAATGAAATGGGCGATGCCAGGTTTGGTAGCTGTCATAGGCGTAGCTCTTATCGGAGGTAATCTGATCCTTTCGAAGAATGGCTCAAGTCAGTCGTTGGTTGCTGTGCCGGGAGACTGGAAACGGGTTGAGCTGGATCATTTTTCCTTCTCTGTGCCGCCGGATTTGAAAAGAGAGAGCACGACGGCGGTTGATTCTAGTGTTTGGGTGTTTAGCAGCGACCACATACGCCTTGTGATTGATTTCGGCCCATACTCAAACAATCTTGAGGTGTATCATACTCAGCCGGGTTTCTCTGAAGAACTCGTAGAGATTGCCGGTAAGAAAGCGAAGATTGCTTCTTTTCGGCTGGATGATAGGTTCGCCAACAACGCTCATAGAGGTCTCAGATTTGTAGCGGCAGCATACTTTGCTAGTTCGGTCAGCGATTCACAAAAACTAACTTTCTGGGTGAATTGTAACGGATCCAGTGAACAGCAAATTGCGAAGACTATTTTTCATTCAATCAGGTTTAAGTAGCTGGTTCCGTAACACTCACGGCCCCGTCCCCCGAACGAAACCGGGGCATCGCATAGATGGCGGCTTCGGCTTACCCTGTGAATCGCTTGCGTCGCAAACGGAACCTTCCCTGCCCTTCCGCGACAAAGCGAACACCTCGCCCCCGAGCCAATCCCACCGAAGCACGGCGAATTACAACAGACATGACGAATTCCAAAGGCCGCCTAACATCGGTGAGTTCGAGTGCGTCAGCCATTAAGTACACCACCTTTGACGCGCTGGGACGCGTGACGGCCGCCAGCCAGGTAACTGATGGCCAGAAATATTCCATGAGTTATGGCTACAATCTGGCAAGCCTCTAGACATCGATGACCTATCCCTCGGGACGGATGATCGAGACCGGCTACGATGCGGCTGGTTGGCCAGCCGGAGTAAGGGACCAGGGTAGCGGCACCTATTACGCAGGCGGAGCATACAACGACAGCACGAACCGAATAAAGTATGCAGCGCACGGCGCGGTGTCGGTGATGAAACTAGGCAATGGGTTGTGAGCACACTAGCTTCCATAACCGTTTGCAGCCTACGGACATTGGCTTGGGGACGTCCAGCACGGACTTAAGCACACTGAGTTTGAGTAATAGCTAGGGCACGACGACCAACAATGGGAATTTTGCAAAGTGTCAGTTACGCCGGGAGCGGGCTGGGTTACACGCAGACCTTTGGCTACGATGAACTCAACCGCCTGACCACGTCGCAGGAGGGCTCAAGCTGGTCGCAGACTAACTCCTACGATCGCTACGGCAACCGGTCGGTCTCAGGGGGATTGAGCTTCAGCGTCAGTCCAAATAAAGGTTGTGGATCTGATGCTATTCAATGCTTTGTGTGGTGCAGTCGCGGGAATCGTTCTTTATCTACGCGCGATCCGTCGAAAGAATGCGTCTCTTCAATGAGAAATTGCTATCGGTTTAAGAGAATAGATACTTCACTAGAGCCATCGGCTGAGGATGCTTCAGAAGTCGTTCTCGCAAGTCGGCCTAGATTAATCACAAGGTATTGCTCCAATCGCACTAGCACCTGCTAGAGTCTTCGAAATCGGTTTTGAGACTCACGAACTTCGTCGATGCGACGGTTGCGCTAAGAACCTATTTACTCCGAGCTCCATTCTTCTCGACGGCGTACTCGGTCTTTCTCCCAGTACCAGATAGTATCCTTCGTCACGCCGATGATCTCTGCAACGTCTTTTTGATACAAGCCCAGATCTAGCCGCTTGGCTCTTATTTGATCTCCGAGCGTCTTAATCGGAGCCGGTTAACGAGGATGCCTCGGTTTTTCGGCCTTAATCGCGAAGTGGCAAAAAGGCAACGCAGGGGTGTCCCTGTGGTTTTTGGAACGATCCAACGCGTGAGTCTCGATGTACGCCTTTGCAGATTCAGCGCTACGTCGGCCGGATTTCGGGTCCGCTCCTGGATCGCATCGACATTCACATAGACGTGCCGGCGGTTAAGTTTCGCGACTTAACCGGCGATGCGTCACCCGAGACTGACGACACAGCAACGATACGCGGTCGAGTGATTGCAGCCCAGCCATCAATCATGTTTACCGCTTGCTGAGTCCGAAGGATGAAATAGCCCTCAGGGTCAGAGATGGCTTTGTCTGTAGCCAGTAACCCGATACAAAAGCTCTTGCATAACTTCGTTCGTTGGGTTACGTCCCCAATAATTGCATTGCTTCTGGTCTGGCGCTATAAGACAAGTGCGTGCGACATGACGACGTTTCGTCGTGCCAAATGTCTTAGGAAAGGACGCTACTTGATCGGTGGCGCTGTTAAGAATTCTGTTGGCATCTTCTATGAAGTGTTTGACCGCTCTGAAATCAAGTTTCAAACTATCTCGCCCCAGGGATTAGGATTGTTGCGTATTCCGGGGCATCGTGAGCACCCAAATCGCCTAATGCTGGAGTAACACCATAGGCGACAGACATCGTGGCTTCCACCAACTTTACGTGAAGAAACCACCATAGATGTCAGCCCCGAGGGTCTCCATGCATCTGGTCAAAGAAGTCTTACGCTTAACGGCTGCCGGGTTAAGCCAGCGGCAGATTGCTGGCAGTCTGGCTAAATCAGGCGGCTGCCCAAAGTGCCGGTCTCAGTTGGCCGCAGCCTAAAGAGCTGGATGATGCTGCTTTAGCAAATTAGCTCTGGTGAGAGATCAAAGATAGGACCGTCACGCCGCGCATCACCTGACTTGGGCTCTGTCCACGACCAACTGAAACCCAAAGGGGTGACGCGTCTTCTGTTCTGGCAAGAGTATCGCGCCGCGCATCCAGATGATGGTTACAGTTACACCCAGTTCTGCTTTAATAACCAGGAGTCGCAGTCACACCTCAAGCTGGCGATGCGCCAAACGCATCTGGCCGGCGAGAAACCCTTTATTGATTACGCCGGGCCAACCGTCCCGGTGGTCAATCCCGTCACCGGTGCAGTGGGGAAGCACAGATCTTCGTGGCGGTGCCGCGCCTCCAACTACAAGTGTCAGACAGTGAAATCGGCTGAGTGACCCATCTAAGCCGTATGCCAAAGCATCAAGAATTAGAACCATGGAAAAAGCAAACTACACTGTACTCGCTCTCAATGATCTCCCCGAACAGTTAGAGATTCTATCGTCCATCCTGAAAACAGCCGGCTATAACGTACTGCAGGCAACGAACCCGAGGGCCGCAACCAGGCTTGCGACCAGGCAACAGCCAGACCTCATCGTGTCGGATGTTTCTAAACCTTTACTCGACGGTTTCGAATTACATCGCCGGATACGATCTGTTCCAACACTGGCTGATACTCCCATACTCGTTGTCAGCGCCCTACACTTATCCGACGATAGCCAGGCCATGAGTGCGGCCCATCCAACCCGGGATGACTTCCTCGAGTCACCCTACGATCCAATCGCACTAGTAGCAAAAATCGCGAGCCTCATAGAACGTAAACGAACCCAGGATCAGCTTCGCCATTCGCAAGCACGCTACATCGAGCTCTTCGACAACGCCAACGATATTGTTTACACGCATGATCTTGAAGGACACTACACTTCGCTTAATAAGAAGGGCCAGGAAGTAACTGGCTACACGGTGGAAGAAGCAGCGGCGCTGGAATTCGACAACCTAGCCACTCCCGAAGATGTTGCTCTAGCCAAACAGATGCTTCGCCGCAAGCTCGCCGGCGACCAAACGTCCACCATCTATGAAGTAGCCATCAAAGCGAAGGACGGGACCATCATCCCGGTCGAAGTCAACACACAGCTCATCTATCAAAACGGTAAACCTGTAGGCGTCCAAGGAATCGCTCGCGACATAAGAGCAAGAAAAGAAGCCGAAGAGCGATTCCGTCAGGTTAGCGAATCCCTACTCGCAGCCGAACGTCGCGCCATAACCGAATACAAAACACTAGTTGAACGCATTGCACATCTTGCCCAGACACTCGCGTCAGCTCGCGACCTCGCTCCCATCTTCAAAACACTACTTGAATTCACAACTCTCTCTTTACCATGCAACGCCCTCGGTATCTCTCTTTACGATCACGAAAACGTCGAAATCACCCCGCACTTTCTTTGGATTGAAGGACAGACAGTTGATCTCAGTCGAGCAGAGCCATTTCCGCTTACTAACTCCGACGTCCGCAATGCGATCGTATCCGGACAAACAATCATCTCAACTTCCAGTAACGACGCCGCACTGACGAAGTTGTTCCAACACTCCCCAACGGATCTAAAGCCGCGTTCTTCCATGACAGTTCCGATGAGCATCATGGGCCGCACCATAGGCACACTTGAGATTCAATGCACCACTGAAAACGCCTATCAAACCGAACACACCGTCGCCGTCGAAATGGCCGCGAACCTCGCCGCCAACACCATTGAAAACGTAAGGCTCCTCAGCCGCGAGCGCGAGCAAGAAAAACAATTACGCCAAGCACAAAAAATGGAAGCAATCGGACACCTGGCAGGTGGCATAGCCCATGACTTTAACAACGTACTGACAGCCATGTACGGCAACTGCGACTTGCTAATGCGCGGCCTTGAAACTTCCAACCCTTTGCGTAAACACGTGCATGACATCAAAGACAGTGCAAAGCGCGCCCACCTTCTAACCAGGCAACTACTAGCCTTCAGTCGTAAACAAGTGCTGCAACCAGTAAACCTGAGTCTCAACACCGTCGTCACCGACATGGAAAGTTTCCTGCGCAGCTTGATCGGCGAAGACATTACCATTAGCTGCAAACTTGCAGATAGTCTCCCTCAAATCAAGGCAGATAAAAGCCAACTGATCCAAATCATTCTCAACCTGGCAGTGAACGCCCGCGACGCGATGCCGAATGGAGGCACAATTACGATCGAAACATCCCTGGTCCATCTCGAAAAAGGGCGGCCACATAAAATCGCCAAAGACCCGAACACGGCCCATATAGAACTATCCTTCACCGATACCGGTATAGGAATGAATGCAGAAACACAAAAGCGAGTCTTCGAACCATTCTTCACCACCAAGCCGGCCGGCAAGGGCACCGGGATGGGCCTCGCGACCGTTTACGGCTGCGTCAAACAATCAGGCGGCTCGATTTGGCTAACCAGCGAAGAAAATGAAGGCACTACTTTCAAAATCCACTTCCCCTTAGCTAAGGAGCAGCAGGAGTTGCTCGCCGAGAGCCAGAGAGACACAGCCAACAACCATATGGGCAACCAAACTATCCTGATTGCCGAAGATGACGCCTCGGTACGGCAAGTCCTGCGCGACGCACTCAACCTCTCCGGATACAGAGTCATCGAAGCCATTAACGGCCTGGACGCCTGGGATCTCTTTCGACAGGAACAAGACAACATAGAGCTCGTCATCACCGACGTCCTGATGCCCGAAATGAACGGGAGAGAGCTCGCACTTCTCATAAATAAAGTCCGGCCGGCCACTCACATCATTTACATCTCCGGCCACCCAGCCGACGAAATTACCGATAGCGGCGTACTGCTCGAAGGAGTCAATTTTCTACCCAAGCCCTTTACCACACGCGACGCCATCAACAAGATCCGTCAAGTCCTTGGAACCAGCGAACTCATCACAGCGACCGCTTCTCCAAAATAGGAGCCCTCCTCCCATCCAAGAAAATTAAGCAGCGGTAAACAGATCGTGGTTCGAGCAGGACAACACTTCTCAACCAGCCCCGTTCGAGCTTATCCGCGCGCTGCCGGCACGTCGGATAACTGATCGACAATCTGGTCCATCAACCCTCCGACCATTCCCGCTAAAACAGACATGATCAAGAATGCCCGCGCTTCCGAAGAAAGCGCGGGCATCACTCCCTTGCAAAAAATTGATTACCCTATCTTGAGATAGCCTCACTGCACACAGGAAGAATGCGCATCCTTTGCATTTTCCTGCCATCTCGTGACTTCGCTTCACAACTTCAACTTCAAACTTCCGCAGTCGTCGTAGTTCACTCACCAGACTCAATACTTTAAATCGGGTGTAAACGCCACGTTGACACTTTGGTTACTATATTTGGTCACGCCGTAAGAAACGCAACCCTAGTATTCCTCGACCGACAAAAGATAAACGACGAGCTGCACCACATGATTCCAATATGGACCACTGCGCGGCATCCGGCCTGACTTACCTTGCTCAAGCCAATGCTGTCCGTTGGCTCGCTCGACACCGGTACTCGCCAGCTTCCACGCCCGCCTGCAGTAAGGGAACTCCAGTACCTCGCTGGCACCTATTTATTTTCCCGCCACAGATCAGCCTTTCCTCTCCATGCTCAACCCGGACAAAGCGCGAGCCACGTCCAAAAACTCTCGGCAGCCTGATAACCGAAGCCTTTCACCAGCCTCTAATAACGCGGCGCTTTCCGGATTCGCATCCCCATCCCTATCCGCAACTGGCCCATCGCCAACACCGGAAACAATTAAGATCGCCAGCTTCAGAAAATCCCCTTCGCCGGCATCACCCTCCATAGAAACCAACTCTGCAGCGCAAACGCCGGCACCAACCGAATCACCTGAGAAAAGTCTGGCAAAACCAAGCAAGTACAAAAAATCCCGACGCGCACCGTCGCTGACAACCTCGCTCTTTATCAAAACGTTTTCGGCAAGGCCACCAGCGCCCACGGCATCGCCGACGATCAAAAGCGTCGTGCCAAGCTTCCAAACAACTTCCGTAGAACCAAGCGAGGCGAGCATCGCCTCTCGAAAGTCAGCAACAGCGCGCAACGCATGCTCTTGAGCCTCATCTCTGGTAGTTGCCACAACCGCCCGCTCAAAATAGAGTTCTCCACGTCCCAGGTAGGCCGTCAAGGACCCTGAATCCCTCGCGATAGCCTCACCGTACGAGGCTAAAGCTTCATCGCTCATCCCAAACGATTGCAAAATCTCAGCGCACTGCACATAAGCAGTCGCAGAACCGTTTCCCAAGAGTGATCTAAAGAACCTTAACGCCTCCGCAGACGTACCAACTTCTATCTCATCAGCTGAGCAACCGGACTCCCGTTCTAATTCCAATTCTTCCAGTTCGTAAATCATCGAAACCTTAAATCATGAGTTAGTTGAGCCGAGAGCAATACCACCCACACAGGCTAATCCACTAGCACACCCCGTGCCTAAAAACCCAATCTCACTTCTGAAAATAAATATAGTTTGACCCTCTCCTTAAGCCTTGCTTACAATCGTGCCAGAAGTAACTTCGAGCCCTTCGAGCCCAGCGCTGTAATTCAACTTTTCAGCGAATGAAGGGAAAGTCACCACGCAATCGATCGATTCCCTCCTTGGAAAATAAATCCAAGGGGGCAAGCTTCAATGTGTCTTTTCAACTTAATTACTACGGACAACAATCCCTCGCTCGAGACACATGGAAAACGCCCTCGCGTTAGACCAAACAAGGAAATCTTATGCAAAGCCGCAGGAAGAAAAGGACCTCCGAACCGAAGACTACCGCCCAAGTCCTCAAAAACGCGGCGGATTTATTCTCAGAGGCTCTCTTTCTCATTGACCGTTCTCACCGAATCATTCTTGCCAATAACGCCGCACAAAAAATGACGGCGCTGCCAGAGACACTATTAATCACCCAACAAATTGAAACGATCCTCTCACTCGAAACGGTTAAGACCAAACCCGGACGCATTAAACTTCCCGGCGACTCGCTGCTATTCCTCCCGGCAAAAGTACATGCAGTCTCTTACTCAGTCACTTTTCTCCCGCTCCACTACATCCCCTATTTCGCTGCCTTCAAACCGCGACCCATCGCACTCGGGATCGTAACGCCAGAAGCCTCCATACAACTCCAGGACCATACGACCGCCACAATTTTCCACCAGGTTCTAGGGCAACTAACCCTGCGCGTGGCACACGATTTCAATAACTCCCTCACCTCAATCATCGGCAATGCGGAGTTGATCAAAGAACAAATCTCCGAACTCTTAAAACCGCCTGTGCCCGACAAAGTCGCCACCCTCACTGAAAGCGGACTGCCTGAGATCCAGGACGTTATCCGCAAATCGCGAGAGATGGCCCAGTTCATCAACACACTTCAAGAATATGCACGACAGTATCCGACCAACAACCAAACGCTCGATTTGAATACCGCCATCAACGAAACCATCGCAATGGCCCGAAGCCTGCTGGGCCGCAAGATTCAAATAGACTTTCTTCCATCCGAAGGATTGCCCACCGTCTACATGGACCGGCTGCGAATCGATCAAATCCTGCTTAGCATTCTCGTCAACAGCAAAAATAGTATGCCTTCAGGCGGCCGCATAACGATCGAAACCGAGGAAGCCATGCTCGACGCTGATTTTGTGAACGCACATCCCGGATCCCGCGAAGGCAGATACACGCGACTCAGCATCACAGATTCAAGCGCTGGCATGGACCCGGAAAAACTCAGTCACCTCTTCGACTTTCCGAAATCCGCAAAAACACCGGACCTCGGTCTCGGGCTTCCCACAGTCTATTCAATTCTCAAACAGTTTCGCGGATACATCGACGTGGAGAGCTGGATAGGGAAAGGAACCCGGTTCGATATATACATTCCGCCAACTCCCAGTGGACCAGCGCACATCATAATGGCCGACGATGAAGAAATTCTTTATCTGCCGCTCAAACCGTTGCCCGCACCAACGACAACACAATCGCGGCCAGCTTCATCCAGCGGTTCATTAATTCTCGTCGCCGAGGATGATACGGAAATCAATAAGTTCGTGAATCGCTACTTACGGAAAGCAGGCTATCAAACAATAATTACCGGCGACGGGAACAACGCCCTCACCCTTTACCGAAAACTCTCGAGCGAAGGAAAACAACCAGCCTTACTAATCGCCGATCTCGGGCTGCCTGGCATCGACGGCCGCACCCTCTCCACTACCATCAGAGAAGAATTTCCTTTAGCCCCAATCCTGCTCACAAGCGGATACCGAATTGAGCTGGGCCCAAATCAAAAGACTGAAGACGGCTTTGACTTTCTCCAAAAACCGTTTGGACCAGACAGCCTCCTTAACACTATCGAAAGAATGCTTTCATAAAAACGTCAAAACCGGCGCCATGGGATCTCCCAAAACACGCCGGCCCAAAACTCACGATCGCTGACCAAAAACTCCCTTTAATTCTCCGCGGTATCCACTCCCCACCCCTTCTCTCGACACTCCTTACCAAACCAGGTTCGATCCACACCCAAAATCCTCGCCGCTCGCGTCTTATTGCCGCCGCACGACGCCAATACTCGTTGCTTGTATTCGTCCGTGAATTCCTTAAGCGGAAGAAACTCTTCTGACATACCAACGACTAATGGCTCGTCCTCACGCAAGTCACCCGTAATTATTCTCAGCTCGCGCGGCAGATCACTCAGCAACACCCTCCCATTACAACGCTCAGCGGCAAAATCGACCGCCTGCCGCAACTCCCGAACATTACCTGGCCAGTCATAAGCCTTTAATGCAACCACCACCCCTTTAGAAAACTGAATGGTACGTTTCTTCGCCCACGACCGAGCGAAATACTCAGCCAAAGGCATGATATCCTCTCGCCGATCTTTCAATGGCGGCAAAAATATCTCTGCACCTTTCAAGCGATAATACAAGTCCTCCCGAAACCTTCCATTCAATACCTCATCAGCCACGTTTCTATTACTCGACGCGATTACTCGAACATCCAATTTAATCTCTGAATTCGATCCAACTCGCCTAATCTTGTGCTCCTGCAAGAACCGAAGCAACTTAACTTGAAACGCCGCCGTCGTTTCAGTAATTTCATACAAAAAGATCGTCCCGCCATCAGCTTCCTCAAAGAAACCCTTCTTATCAGCCATAGCCCCGGTAAAGGATCCTTTGACGTGACCAAACAGCTCCGATTCAACCAAATCTCTCGCAATGGCCCCGCAATTTATTGTCAAGATTTTTTTGCTTCCCCGCGCGCTCATTTCATGGATCTTTTTGGCCACTACCTCTTTTCCGGTTCCGGTCCCGCCCTGCAAAAAGACCCCACAACTCATGCGGGCAATCTCGCGAATCTCCTTCGTAACCCTAATCATGACACCACTGTGCGCTATTAACTTGACCCCAAATTCCTCTTCGTCCGCCGAAGCGTCTATTACAGGCCCAACCCCCATCCCTTCAACCGCCGACTCGGATAGATCAGGGTATTTCTTCAACAAAACGTTCCGGATCTCGCTTACCAGGCACGGCTTCGGCAAATAATCAAAAGCACCATCAGAAAGCGCCCTCTCAGCATTTTGACCGCTCCCCTGGCCTGTTACAATGCACACCGCTAGGGACGGCTCTCGTTGCAATAATTCCCCGCAAAATTCAACACCATCCCCATCCGGCAAGCAGCGATCGAGAAATACCAAAGAAAAACGGTCACCACCGTCAAACATTCCGCGAGCCTGTCCCAAGGTTTCTGCCTCAACAACCGGAACCTCAAACTTCCGCAAACATCTGGAAATAGTGGATCTGACGTCAGCGTCGTCATCCACTATCAGGACCGCCAATCCGTGCGGATACGGCAACGGAGCCAGCCTGCTTTCACTAGGCAAAGCTGCAGTAGTCACAGCGGTAGTTGACATAGACATATCTTCCAAAACCTCACCTATTTAAGAACGTTATCGGTATGAGCAGCGCGTAAAACCCGATACCGCTCAGCTATCCGACGCACATAATTAACCGTTTCGTCGTACGGCGGAATCCCATTCGCAGTCTGCACACTCGATCGGTTGATCACCTTTCCATCCCTGAGAACAATCGTCTTACCCTCAAGATAGGCTTCGACACTGGCCTCGCCCGAGTTGTAACCTGCTAAAGCTAAGGAAACATTACCCTTAAACCTATCCAAAAGCCAGACCAGATATGCAACCCCACCCCTCACCGCTTCTTTCGCATCATGCGGGTTCCGAACGCCAAACCGTGCCGCCGTTCCAGGCATGAGTTGCATCGGACCGCGAGCGTTTTTCGGGGACACCGCCGTCAATCGACCACCTGATTCCTGCCAAACCAAGGCAAAAACCAAATCTGGGTCGATATTATACCTCGCACTTTCACGGTAAATCGCCTCTTCAAGAAGGACTTGCTCGGGAGTCCTCTTATAACTCGCAAGCTTTATTAAAGGTCTCGTTTTCAACCCGATTCCACGGTTCCCCTCAGAACCGGCCGAAACCCGCCTCGATCCATCCTCCAACACCACCGGTACTGCCAAACTTAGATCGGCATCGCTGATCCGAAGCCCCTGACCGCGCGCGCCTCCAGCACAAAGCAACGCAGCACACATGACCAGCATTAACTGTTGGCAAACGCGAACACCTGAAAGCTTGATTGAGAACATTGGCGGGTTAACCATCGTTGGAGTCCTTTTCTCCAACATTCTCAACTCTGCAATTAAAAAGCCACAACTCAACAAGGCTACTTCGCAATAAAGCTCGCAAGTCTCCAAAAGCTATTGTTGGTTTTAGCCCCACTTTTCAGATCTACCCAAAATGCGAATTGGGTTTTTACCACCCTATCACTTCCTAAACCCCTAACAAAATCACGTTGTTTTTCAGTTAAACAATGCGGCACAACACATGCAATGGCCCTCCCCAGCGAAACGACTGGCCCAGTAATATCGGGATTGTCGACACCCAGCCCGCTTCGCCAGGAAACGGAATCTTCAAGTTCACCCGTCGCTCCACGAAGCGTCTCTGCCCACAGCGTGAACTTCCAAGTAAGCACAACACCCTCAGGGAATAACTGCTGAACTGCGTGCCAAATACGAAGCCTGGCTTCCAACTATCGGGATTTATGTAATTGCGTCCTGTTCCGCAACGAACAGTAAAGGTGTCTCCATCATGAACCGGTCAACGACCCTTTCACTTAGATCTATTAACGCGCGTTCCAAGGCGCCGGGCTTTTCCCTGCTCGAACTCTTAATAGTCTGCGCCATCATCGCTGTAGTCGCCGCGCTCGCTCTCGCCTCTTTTGCCAACCGCGACCAGGCCGGCCGCTTTACCGCAGACGTAGCTGCTCGAATTCGTGAACGCCGTGCTTCCGCGATAAGACTTAACGCGCTGACCGAAAGCACCAGCCTCGAAAACTTCAAGCAACCACCTGTTGTCATTAACTTCGCCAACCTGACTACCACCGCTCCACTACAAGTCGAAGGTGAAGGCAGAACCACTTTCACTGCACCGGGATCTCCTGGCGGCACCGGTCAGTGGAATTTTGTTTACCATGGGAAACAGCTCCAAATCCCCAGAGACTGGCTTATCGCCGCTTCAGCCTCGGAACTCTCCCCTATTCCTTTAATCCCGCTCGGCACGCCAACCACGTCCTTCAGCTTTACCGCCGACGGCCGACTCGATAGCACAACTCTTCCTTCAACTAATTCCAACACTAACCCTAACGTGGAAAGCCGCTTTCCCGTTATCTATCTGACAAACGGAACCACCGCGCGCGCCGTTGCCGTGCACCCATCAGGATTAGTAGAAATTTGGCAGTACGACGAAATAGCCGGAACCTGGAGCGGGTTTTCAACTAGAAGTGTTTCTACTGCAACTCCGACGCCCACTCCCGCTCCAGCTACGCCAACACCAACTCCGACGCCAACACCGACGCCGGCCCCAACTCCAACATCAACTCCAACGCCGACGCCGACTCCGACGCCGACTCCCACGCCTACACCGACGCCGACTCCCACGCCGACTCCCACGCCGACGCCGACACCGACACCAACCCCATCACCAACACCGACCCCAACACCGGCCGTGCCGACCGTCACAACGTTTAGCGCTGAACCCTCGTCGATCTGTCGCGGACAGAGCGCAACCCTTACGTGGAACTCCAGTGGCGGCACCAGCGCGATCGTAACCGGCGCTGGTTTGCCAGGCTCGCCAGTCACCGTTAACCCGAACAGCGGCACGCTCGTCGTACAGCCCACCGTAACTGTCACTTATACGTTGACTGTTTATAACAGTAACCCGAACCAAGACGAGAACTACGGATCAGCCACCGCGACAGTACAGGTCAACGATTGCGGAACACCTATACCGACTCCAACGCCTACACCTACGCCGATTCCGTCACCGACACCCACCCCACCACCGGCGTGCAATCCTATTAGCTCCTTCTCCGCATCACCAAGCACGATGTACGCAGGCGGAAGCAGCCAACTGTCGTGGGCCTCGAACGGAACCGGCGCCACCATCACTGACCAGGCTTCTGGTGAAGTCTTCAATGTACCGACTTCTGGCAGCCTCGACTTGACTCCGTTCCAGACAACAGTCTTTCGCCTAACCGTGAGGGCCGCGTGCGGGACAGTTACAAGAGACGTAACAGTCACCGTAGGCGCAACGCCCAGAGTCACCACATTTACCGCCTCACCCTCACCAATGTGCCTTGGACAAAGTGCGACTCTTAGTTGGACAGCCACCGGCGGCACTAGCGCGATCATAACTGGAGCTGGGTTGCCGGGCTCTCCAGTTTCAGTTAACCCCAATGGCGGCACACTCGTTGTCCGCCCCTCCGCAAACACCACTTATACCTTGACCGTCTTTAACGACAACCCTGACACCGACAATAACTACGGCTCGAAAACAGTTACGCTTACTACCAAAACTTGCCAACCATCAGCGTCGCTGTTCTCACTCGGAACCTACTACCTCGTCACGGCTCTCTTGAACATCTGGTTCAGCTAGAAAGCCCATAACAAAGCCACTAAAGGCAAAGCGCAAATGTTCTACAAAGTGCACAAACGAAAAACAGCACGAGGCAGGCAACAAGAAGGCTTCAGCCTGCTTGAACTCCTGATCGCAATGGCCATTGCCATCATTGCGGTAGTCGCCGCTGTAGGCATGATGACGAAATTCGCGCGAAGCGCGGCGGCTTTTGCCGAAGTCAGCACACTCGAAGAATCTAAAGGAATTTCCGAAACAATTCTCCGCGCCGATCTAGACGGCGCTGGGCATGACTTAACCCGACCATCACCGTCATTAGCGGGAACAATATTCGCCACCCCGGCCGACTTTCTAAACTACACGTGGTCCAACGGAACAATCACAAAAACCGGATCCAGCGGGTGGGCCACCCCGGCAAACATTACCCACGCACTTGCAAGCGGCCTCGGCGGTTTTAGCTTTACGCCGCCAGCGGAATCCGCCAGCGCAACTATGACCGGCGCCAACGGCGCTAGCTTCGCCCTGGTTGTTGGAGCAGGCAGTCCTACAGCCATAAACATCTTTGCCAACGGCTCCGACGTTACCGGTACCGTAACCCCGCACATCGCCGGAGATATGTACACCTTTAAGATCGAAAATGGACCTTCTCAACGTATAACGAAACTCTACCGCGTCAGGGATAACTCTCCATCGCCTATATGGACCAGCAACGCGACCATACCCGCATATCCAATTTCGTTTCAGGTCAACATCTTCAATCAAGGCCAATCCTTTACCAACGTCAGAATCACTGGCGCACCCTTAAGCGCGCTTTCCGGTAACTTCACTGAGTTCGCTCCCCTCCCTAACGACAACAACCTGCAACTGACCGCACCCGTCGCCACCACCGGAGGTGGTACGGGCGTCATAATTCTTTCCGGCGATCGCGCAACTGACGCCACCACCACGCTCTCCCCGGTTAGTGAAAACTCAACTCAAGTTCTCGCCCGCACACCAAAACGCGGCTCATTCAATCAAGGCGATTACGCGCTACTAATCGATTGGGGGAGCCTCGATCCGGCCAGTCCGGGCGGCGCCGCGTCGTCTCTCTGCAGAATAACCTCCGTCAGCGTAAGCGGCGATGACGTCACTCTATCTATAGAGAGAGTCCGCCAGAGCAATCCAGCCTGGGCGCGGCTATGGTCAACAGACACTAATCACGCTCACAGCTTTCCTGCCGGCGCCAGACTTACGAAACTGCAAGCCCCAGTCTCTTACGCCCTGAGTTCCGATTCTCGCTTAGTCCGCGTAGAAGCGGACCGCGTTTCCACCGTTGCCTTTAACGTTCGCGAAGCAACTTTCAATCGCTTCGTCGAATTCAATTCACCAGCAATGATCTACCTGGTAAAGATTTTCCTCGCCGCCGAAGGCGTCGAGACAGTTGCCACCACATCCGGAGAAACCCGCGCCACCATAGAATTTCGGTCCACGCCCCGCGCACTCAACCTGGCCTCCAACCAACTCAACTAAATAAGAAAACCAGCCAATACCATGTTAAAACGCAAGCCATTACCCATCGCCTCTCCCTGCGGCCTCGCTTTGGACGACCGCAACGGACAAGTAGTAGTCGCAGAATACGCAGCCACCGGAGGCTTCGACATTCGCCGCGCCATAATCGCCGAACGTCGCGCGATTGACCTTCTAGCCACCGACCTGCGCATCACACTCACAAAAGGCAACGCCCACAGCGACGCCCCAAACCTCGGCCTGGGCGCAGACCCCAGCGACGAGCTCATTCTTAGAACCCTCGCAGACCGCCATGATTCATTAGCATCTCAGGCCTTCAGCCGTACGTTAGACAACCGCGTTCTCATAACGCAGGTCGAAAAACAGGCGTTGGACGAGATCGTCACGCGCACCGATCGCTGGCTTACCAATCAAGAGCCCGAGCACGTGGCTCTACCCCAGAAGACTCTCCGGGTCGAAACCAGGACCCGCGCAATCACTCGTCTTTGGGCAGCCTCCCAAGGCTCAGAATCGCTCGCCGGCACAACGGCTGTTCTCGTCATCAGTGATTACGACTATGCAATCGGTCTCTGGTCTGAAGCCACAGGGCTCGTCTATGAAACCGAGGAACTATTTGAAAAAGGCGCCGCCAACGAAATCAAGTGCGAACATGCCCGCGACGTCTTTGTTAAATACGTCGGCCATGCCAGCCTCGTCGAGCTCGGCCTTCCGCCCGTCACCAATGCCGTTCTTTCAGCCGCCGAGAATTACGGCGATTCAATGCTCGCCGCACTCCGGGAAACGCACGAACTCCAACAAATAGAGATAGAGCCAATCTCTATCGATCGAAATCAAAGCAATGTCCTGGACCAGCCGGCCGCGTTCGCTATCGGCTCTCTACTGGACCACGAAAAAGTTCCTTCGTGTAACCTCGCGCTCTCCCCACAAATGCGGCTCGATGAGATCGAGCACCAGCGCGAGCTGCAAACCCGCGCTGCTACCGCACAGCAGGCCCACGCCGCCGCCCTCGCTATCCTTATCCCTATTGCCGCCCTTCTCGCTTTTGTGATCGCAGTTTCAATCCACAACAGCATTCAAAGCGTGCGACTCAAGTCGAGGATCGAAGAGGAAGCGCGGATCGGACAAAAACTGGCCCAGGCTAATGCAGACTACGAATCCTCTAAAGCCAACTTCGCCGCCTTTCAAGCACTGCTGAATAACCTGATCACTCTCAGACAAGGCCAACCCGCCGCGCACCAACTACTGAGCGACTTGAACCAGCGTTGGCCCCAAGATCCTTCATGGACAGTGCAAGAAATAAATGTGAAGGGCGCTAACGTTGAAATCAAAGGTCGCACCAAAAACGAGCAGGCCATCACCTCGTTCGCTAAATCACTCGAGTTCAGTAACGGCCTTTTTACCGGGATCCTTACGCGCAATAACGTCGAAGGCAACTCCCCAACTGCTGGACCACAACCACAAACCCAAACACCTCGATCGAACCTAATCGAGTTCACAATCCTTTCCGCTTACGCTCCCCTGGCAGCTCCCGGCAAGCCTATCCAAAGTCCAAACGGCCAGCTACCGCAAGCACAAGCACGTCCGTTTAACCCCCAGCCGCTACCGATGGTTAACCCCAACTCTCAACCGGGAATGCGCCAGGCACCGGCTGGTCCTATGACACCAAAACCGATAGTCAACCAACCCCACCCGGAGGTCCCTCAGGGAATCAAATAAAATGGCTACCACTCAACACAGAAATAACCGACGTAAGAAGAGCCAATCACGACTTTCCAACCTGGCCTCTAAGACTCGCGATCGCGCTCTCAAGGCCGGTACGACGAAACTCCTGGTCCTCGCCGGACTCGTCGCGCTCGCACTTGGGGCCCTGCTGCACTATCAATACCTTTCTCCACAATCAGACGCTAACGAACAGCTCCGCCGAACACTCGGCGAGAAACGAAAACAAAACGCGATCGCTCGCATGGTCCAGGAGACCAAACCGCAGTTTCTGGATCAGTTTCGCCGGCTGATCAACAACTACACCACCGCGCGCGAATTACTTCCGAGCGAAGCCGAGGTTTCCAACGTCCTCGACGCCATTCAGCAGATGGCCCGCGAGAACCAGGTCCGCGTCACAATGTTTGACGCCTCCAAACCCGGCGGCAAATCTACAAATCCAACCGCGCAAGCAGCTACACCACCAGCACCCAACTCCAGCGAAGCACAACCGGCGCAACCACAAATCGGGTTGAACGAACGCGTTATGCCAGCCCAGATTCAAGGCATACACGCAAACGTAGCCCGCTTCTTAAGCGCAGTAGCCCGATACCCAAGGATCATCTACGTTCGCGGGTTTTCAATCACGTCACTTAATCGCCAAGAAAGCGTCAACCTGACACTCGTAACCTACGACGCGCCAACTTCCGACATCCTGCCGCCAATCCCTGAGGAACTGCGTCAGGAATTCCAAAACCAAACAGCCCAACTCGCACCAGTACCCAAGCCCCAGATAACCCACTAAGACCGATTAAGGAAACCAAATCATGAATCGTATGCAAACCCCCAACTCAACCACTGCCAATCGGCTCAAGGCCTTTCTCACCTTGCTTGCCATCTTCCTCGTTACCGGAGTCGTGACCTTCGGCGGACGTCTCGCTCTCGGCCGCAACCTCGACACTCAGCCAACGGATACTGATCTGATCCAGGCACGCGCAGACGCGGTCGCCGCCATACCCCAACTGCCCAAAGATACCGAAGACAAGTTGGCAGCCGCCCTCTACCCCCAATTAGCTCCGATCAACGCGGCCTTTTCAGACCCGATCGCCGACCGCGCAGGCGTGGACCGGATGGGCCAACCACTAGCCGTGCGTAACGCAACCTCGCTCCCTGTCCTTCCATCTACGCCGCCGATTCCTGAAAAACTTTCACGTCTTTCTCAGTGGCAGCAATCGGTTCGAACCGCCGCCGCCAGCGGTTTGATACCACCGCCCATAACCACCGCATACCTCGTTTCCGAAGTCAGCCCCACTGGACGCGTCAACATGAACGGCGCAGAAGGAGCATGGCTTTACATCGATTCCGAAAAACGCCAAATCCCTGCCAATGTCGGAGCTAAGTTCTTCGACGGCATCCTCGCCTCCATTGACCCCGACCCCAACGTTGGTGGAGTCGTTTTCCGCATGGCTTCTGGCCAAACCAAGATGATGCACTGGGACCGCCAGGAAGAGTTCTCAACTACCACTGCGCCGGCACCCGCGCCGCCGCAAACCGGCAGAGGCATCCAGACACAGCCCCTCGCCGAATCTCCACAACCAAAACCTGTCTCTCGAATTAACCCGGTCCTGCTACCACACTCCGAAACGAGACAGCCGGCAACCAGCGAATACGCCGATCTCCAGGTCGCCGTAAAAGACCGCTATCAATCAACTACGAAACCAATTACCTCGGCCATTCAACCCAACTCGACAAACCCGCCCGCTACTACCGACGCCTCCACTGCCGAGGAAACGCGCACACCTGAGAGTTTCGTTATTACCCCAAGCTCAAAATCCGAACCAGTAAAAGCAGAAGCCATTCCCGAATCACAGAACACGGAAGCCCCCGCTTTCTCTACGGCAACAACACTTCGCGGCA
>Ga0190274_10000643_pt1 | contig 20523 bp, 12 predicted proteins | sample Popmic531T_FD_133002 | JGI IMG/M metagenome (GOLD analysis project Ga0190274, IMG submission 133002) | Populus adjacent soil microbial communities from riparian zone of Yellowstone River, Montana, USA - 531 T | ecosystem: Environmental > Terrestrial > Soil > Riparian zone | place: USA: Montana... | reverse complement strand
GCCCGCCGGACAGCCGGGAGTCGTCGGCGCCGTGAGGTACACCGCGCCCAGCGGAGCCTTGGTCTTCGCCTCGGGGACGATGCGCTGGTCTCGCGGGCTCACGGGTCCCGAAGAGGACCCGCGAATCGAGCAGGCGACCTACAACGTCCTCTCCGACATGGGGGCGCTGCCGGGCACGCCCGAAGGCCTCACCCTCGATCCAGCCGGCTCCAACAAAGCGCCGACGGCCGCCTTCTCGCTCAGCCCGAACCCGGTCGGCTTCAACACCACCGTCACCTTCAACGGGTCTTCGTCCATCGATCCCGACGGGAAAATCGCCAAATACGAATGGGATCTCGACGGCAACGGCAGCTTCGAGACCAACTCGGGAACCAACCCGCAGACCACGCGCAAATACACCTCTGACGCAACCATCGACGTCAGGTTGAAGGTGACGGACAACGGCGGCATCACCGACACGACCGTGCGCACCCTGACGGTGATCGGCAACCAGCCGCCAAGCGCCTCGTTCACCGCCACGCCGAACCCGGCGATCCAGGGCCTGCAGGTCAGCTTCAACGGCTCCGGCTCGAAAGACCCCGACGGCTCGATCTCGAAATACGAATGGGATCTGGACGGCAACGGGACCTACGAGAAAAGCACCGGCACCACCGCGACCACGACGGCCACCTACGCGACCCCGGGGACGATCCAGGTCGGCCTACGCGTCACTGACAACGGTGGTAAGACCGCAACCACGACGGTACCGCTCACGGTCAGCATCGCCGGCGTCAGCAGCTACCCCGACGCGGTCTATGACACGCCCGGGCTGATCCACTACTGGCGCATGGGCGAGAAAGCCGGCCCGACCTTCGCCGACAGCGTCGGAGCCAGCGGGGCCACGGCGCTCGGCGGGCCCAGCTTCGGCGTCCCGGGCGCGGTCGCGGGCGATCCCGATCTGGCGGCGCGCTTCGACGGGCTCGACGACGCCGCACGGGCCAATCTCGACCTGTCCGGGATGAGCACGATCACGGTCGAGTTCTGGCTCTACATCGACGCCTACACCAACGACGACGCCCTGGCGCTCGAGCTGACCGACAACTTCAACCAGAACAAAGGCGGCTTCATCGTCGATCCGAACTCGCCGCAGTCCGGTGGCAGCTTCGGTGTGGGCATCGGCAACCCCGACACCCGCAACAACGTCTTCTTCGCCAGGCCCAGCGCCGGGCAGTGGCACCACTACGCGTTCGTCCTCGACAGCACCGCGCCGGCGGCGACACAGATCACGCCCTACGTCGACGGGCAGCCAGTGACCTACACCAAGACCGGCTCCGGGACCGGCTCCGGCGCCTTCGCCAACTCGACCCTCAACTTCATGTCGCGGGCTGGCAAATCTCTTTTCAGCCGCGGCGCGCTCGACGAGCTCGCGATCTACGACCGAAGCCTCACCGCGGCGCAGATCGCCGAACACAAAGCGAGCTTCGGCGCCAACAAACGTCCGGTCGCGTCCTTCACGGCCAGCCCCTCCCCCGCCCTCACCGGCGTTCCCATCAGCTTCAACGCCTCGGGCTCAAGCGATCCCGACGGCACGATCGTCAAATACGAATGGGACCTCGACGGCAACGGCAGCTATGAGACGAGCACCGGGTCGAGCCCGACCACGTCACGTTCGTTCACCAGCAACGGCAACTTCACCGTAGGCCTGCGCATCACCGACAACCTGACCGGCACCGACACGACCACGCGCACGGTGAAAATCGGCCCGCAACCGCCGAGCCCGACCTTCACGGCGAACCCGAACCCGGCGCCGCTCGGCAGCCCGATTCACTTCGACGCCTCGGGCTCCAAAGACTCCGACGGCACGATCGTCAAATACGAATGGGACCTCGACGGCAACGGGACCTACGAGACGAACACCGGCACCACCGCGGCCGCCGACCGCGTCTACAGCGCTGCAGGGACCGTCCAGGTGGGCCTCAGGGTCACCGACAACAGCGGACTCAGCGTGGCCACGACCCTGCCCGTGACGATCAACGCAGGCGGCGTCAGCAACTACGGCGACACCGTGCTCGACACGCCTGGCCTGGTCGGCTACTGGCGCCTGGGAGAGGCCGCCGGCCCCACTCTTGCCGACAGCCTCGGCCTTGCCAACGGGACCGCTTCGCCGGGCGTCACCTTCGGGCAGCCGGGCGGCATCGCCGGCGATCCCAACACCGCGGCGCGCTTCGACGGCGACGACTCCGCTAGCGCTCCGCTCAACCTCTCAGCGACGAGCAAAGCCACGGTCGAGTTCTGGCTCAAGTGGGACGGCTACGCCGACGACGACTCGCTGGCGATGGAGCTGACCGACAACTTCAACCAGAACAAAGGCGGCTTCATCGTCGATCCGAACTCGCCGCAGCAGAACGGGAGCTTCGGCGTCGGCATCGGCGAGAGCGAATCGCGCAACAACGTCTTCTTCGCCCGACCCAGCGCCGGTCAGTGGCACCACTACGCCTTCGTCCTCGACAGCAGCGCGCCAGCATCCGAACAGATCATTCCCTACGTAGACGGAAAAGCCGTCTCCTACACGAAGACCGCGAGCGGGACGGGCGCCGGCGCCTTCGCCAAATCGACCCTTTACATGATGTCGCGGGCCGGGCAAGGATTGTTCGGTCGCGGCACCCTCGACGAGGTGGCTGTCTACAACCGCGCCCTCACCGGCGGTGAAGTCTCCACGCACTTCGCCAGCAATGGCGGCAATCACAAACCGACCGCGGCGCTGACGATCAACCCCAACCCGGTTGCGGTCGGCGGTCACGCCAGCTTCGACGCCTCCGGCTCCAGTGACCAGGACGGCTCGATCGTCAAATACGAGTGGGACCTCGACGGCAACGGCAGCTTCGAGACGAACACCGGGTCGACTCCGACGGCCTCGGCCAACTACGGCACGGAAAGCCACGTCCCGGTCTCGGTCAGGGTCTACGACAACAACCTGGCGATCGGCACGGTCACCAAAACCCTGATCGTTGGCGGCGCTGAACCGCAACCGCCGGTGGCCTCCTACAAAGCGCAGCCAAACCCGGCGATCGCCGAACTGCCTGTCCACTTCGATGCTTCGGCCTCCAAAGACCCAGACGGCTCGATCGTCAAATACGAATGGGACCTGGACGGCAACGGAACCTACGAGACGGACACGGGGTCGACCCCCTCGACCGATCGCACATACACGTCGGCAGCCACCGTCCAGACCCATCTCAGGGTGACCGACAACAGCGGCATGACCGACTCGACCACCGTCCCGGTCACGGTCAATGCAGGCGGCGTCAGCAACTACGGCGACACCGTGCTCGACACGCCAGGCCTGGTCGGCTACTGGCGCCTGGGCGAGAAAGCCGGGCCGAGCTTGGCCGACAGCAAGGGCACCGCTACCGGCGCCGCGGTGGGAGGCCCAGCCTTCGGTGTGACGGGCGGCGTGGAAGGCGACCCGAACACGGCGATCCACTTCGACGGCGTTGATGATTCCGGCAGCGTCCCACTGGACCTCTCCGGGACGAGCAAAGCCACGGTTGAGTTCTGGCTCAACTGGGACGCCTACGACAACGACGACGACCTGGCGCTCGAGATGACCGAAAATTTCAACCAGAAAGCGGGCGGCTTCATCGTCGACCCGAACGCCGGCCAGGGTGGCTTCGGCGTAGGGATCGGCATCGCCGACTCGCGCAACAACGTCTTCTTCAACCGTCCCAGCGCCGGCCAGTGGCACCACTACGCCTTCGTCCTCGACAGCAGCGCGCCGGCGGCGACGCAGGTCACGCCCTACGTCGACGGGCAGCCCGTGACCTACACCAAGACCGCGAGCGGGACAGGCGCGGGGGCCTTCGCCAAATCAACCCTTTACATGATGTCGCGAGCCGGACAGGGACTGTTCGGCAAAGGCGCGCTCGACGAGCTGGCGATCTACAACCGCGCCCTGACGCCGGCTGAGATCGCAGAGCACGACGCGAGCCACGGCCTCAACAGGCGCCCACACGCGGCACTCACCGCCTCTCCCAATCCGGTTACGACCAACACACAGGTGAATTTCAACGCCTCCGGCTCCAGTGACCTGGATGGCTCGATCGTCAAGTACCAGTGGGACCTCGACGGCAACGGCAGCTTCGAGACCGACACCGGCACGACGCCAACGGCCTCTGCCAGCTACGCGAAAGAGGGTGACGTGGCGGTGACGGTCAGGGTGCTCGACAACAACTCGGCAACCGACACCGAAACCAAGACCGTGACCGTCGATGACCCGGAAGCCCCCCCTCCACCCCCGCCCGGCGTGAGCTACTCCGAGACGGTCCTGGCCACTCCCGGCCTCGCTCACTACTGGCGCTTCGAGGAGGCCGCGGGCGCGACCGCACTCGCCGATAGCGTCGGCGGTGCGACGGCGACCGCCGCAGGCGGCACAACTCTCGGTCTGGCGGGAGCACTCGGTGGCGGCGCCGCGGGCTTCGACGGGCTCGATGATTCCGCCCAGGCGCCGGTCGACCTCTCGACAACGAGCAAACTCACAATCGAGTTCTGGATGCGCTGGAACGCCTACGCCGACAACGACTCGCTGGCGATGGAGCTGACCGAAAACTTCAACGGCAACGCCGGCGGCCTGCTGATCGACCCGAACGCGGGCCAGGGCAACTTCGGCGTCGGCATCGGCGGTCCGGAATCGCGCAACAACGTCTACTTCACCAGGCCCAGCGCCGGGCAGTGGCACCACTACGCGTTTGTCCTCGATACCACCGCGCCGGCATCAGAACAGGTCATCCCCTACGTCGACGGCAAACCGATCCCCTACGAAAAGGGAGCCAGCGGCACGGGCGGCGGGCCCTTCGCCAAAGCGCCGCTTTACTTCATGTCGCGTGCGGGCGGGGGCCTTTTCGGGGCAGGCACCCTGGACGATGCGGCGGTCTACGACCGGCCGCTGAGTGCAGCGCAAATCGCCGCGCATTTCGCCGCCAACAAAAGCTGAGCGATAGCGAGAGCCCATCTCGCTATCGGCGGGCGCTCAGCCGATCTCGTCGGAGCCGGCGTCGAGCCTGGCTCCTTGCGGCCTCGGGTTGCCGTCGATATCGGTAACGAGGTTGCTCTCGCTGGCCGGAACGAGGTCGCGGGCCGCTCCGCCGGTCAGGTGGTAGTCCATCGTCGCTCCGTTGAGGGTGTTGACATACGGGTAGGCCCCGCTCAGGTTGACGTCGCCGGTCCCACAGGCCATCCCCTTCCAGAGGTTGTAGCGATAGACGACGCCTTTCAGCGAACAGGCGCCGTAGCCGGGTTGGCCGATGTTGCCCACGGCCCGGAAGTTCGAATACGCCGGGTTGTTGCCGTTGTCGTCGAAGGAGATGATCCCGTTGAACGAGTTGTGCCGGACGGTCGTGTTGGCGAAGTCACCGGAGCCACCCGAGAAGGCGAGCGTGCTCGACCCACCACCGCTGCCGCCCTGGCCGACCGGAGCGGCGAACCAGTTGTTCTCGATCAGCAGGTTCGATACCGGCCCGCTGTTGGACTGCAGGAAGACGTCGTAGACCGAGTTGCCCCAGAACTTGGAGTTGCGGACGGTGACGCCGTTGCCGGCAAAGATCGCCAGCCCCTCCATGTGGCACTGGCTCAGGTTCTGGGAGACGATGTCGTGGATCCGCACTCCTTCGATCAGGATGTTCGAGGGGTTTGGGGCTCCGTTTTCGGCGAAGCGGCGGATGCTGTTGTTGGACCCCCCGATCCCGCCGCAGTCGCTTGCCGGTCCATAGTCACCGCCAACGATGTTGACGTCGGATGCAGACATCACCATGAAGTTGCGCGCGTCCATATTGCGGAAGGTGATATCGGACACCGCATACTGATAGGGATCGGTGACACGAGCGTTGAGATCGGTGGCGTTCATGCCTTCCAGCGTCACATGTGAGGCGGTGACTGTGACGGTCCCCAGGGTGACACTGGCCCCGGGAGCCGGGCGGAAGACGACGTCGTCGGACGAGGTCAGCCCGGTATTCCGCTGGATCGTCTGGCTACCGTAGCCGCCTGCCGCCAGCTCGACGATGTCACCGGGCGAGGCGACTTGATAGGCGCGGTTGAGCGATTTGCACGGGGTCGCCGCGGAGCAGGCGGCGGAGTCGGAGCCAGCCTCAGAGAGGTAGAGGCTGGCATCGCCCGATGGCGGGGGAGGAGGATTCGTTGGCGGCGTCGAGGGTGGCGGTGCGGATTCGGCTGTATCGACGGCCCAGGTCCGGGCCGCCGGGGTGGGATCGACGTTCCCAGCCGAGTCCTCGGCGCGGACCCTGAAGGTGTGCTGGCTGTCGTTCAGGGCGTTGTAGCTCTTAGGAGTCCCGCAGTTCGACCAGTTGGCGCTGTCGAGCTGGCATTCGAAGCTCGCGTTGGCCTCCGAGGAGAAGGTGAAGGTCGCCGAGTCGCTGCTGGAGACGCCACTGGGGCCGCTGACTATCTGTGTCTGAGGCGGAGTCGTATCAGCGGTGTTCGGCGGTGAAGTCGCATTGGTCTCGTCGGCGCCCGCATCCGGCGCTTTGCCGGCCGGACGCGCGTCTCCGTCTATGTCGGTGCGAGGTGCATCAGCAGGATCGCCGGCATCGATCGCCGCCGCACCCGCGTTGAGGTGGAAGTCCAAGGCGGCGGCGTTGCGGAAGCCCGAGGGCGCGACCTTGTCGTTGCTGCCGATCTTGGATCCGGCATACCAGACGTTGTAGTCAATCGTCAGCCCAGCTGGCGGTTTCGATTGCGTCGCCCCGGTTGATCCTGCCCAGAGCGCCAGCGACGGACCAACGTTGCCGACGATCTTCACGTTCGAATAGGGCACGGCCGGGTCGGGGTTAATCGCCTTGTTCAACGAGTTGTTGCGGATGGTCACGTTTTTCCAGCTCGTGCCGGGATGGTCGGCCATCCGAATGGAGTAGTAGCCATCGCCGCAGCAATCGAAGAAGTTGTTCTCGATGAGGATGTTGCTCGGGGTCGCGGCGGCACCTTCGGGGAGCTTCTGCAGGAAGATGTCGAAGACCTCGCAGTTGCGGAAAGTGCTGTTGCGGATGGTCAGACCATCGACCGCCCACACTTGCAGGCACTCGACGTGAGCTCCCGAGCCCGGGGTGACGGTGAAGTCATGGAAGTCCACGCCTTCGATGAGAATGTTCTTGGGCGACGCAGTGGTGGACGTTCCATTCGACGCGATGCGACTGTTCTCATCGGCCGATGGGCCAATGCTACCCCCAATGAAGGAGATATCTTCAGAAGACTGTTTCCCATTGGAGTAGAGATCGAAGTTCTTGAGGGTATCGCTGCGAAGCGTTACGTCAACGGCACTCGCTTCGATCCAGAGCTTGCTGGAGAAGCGCAGACCGCGAAGCTCGAGGTGCCGGGCTGAGATGTGCAGCTGCGAGGTGAACGTCACCGTTGCTCCGGTAGCGGGGCGAACCAGGACATCCGTATTTGACGTCTTCGATGAGTCCAGCGAGAGCGAGGTGTCGGCATAGCTCCCCGCCGCCATCTCCACTGTCTGGCCAGGTTGCGCCAATTTGTAGGCACGATTGAGCGAACGGCATGGTTTTGCCACTGAACAGTCGCTGGCATCCGATCCCGATGAGCTGAGGTAGAGATCGGCGGGGGCTGGGGATGGAGGGTCGGGAGTGGGTGGCTCGGGTTCAGGCGCCGGTGGTTCAGGTTCAGGCGCCGGTTCAGGTTCAGGTTCGGGCGCGGGTGGTTCAGGCGCCGGTTCGGGTTCAGGCGCCGGTTCGGGCTCGGGTTCAGGCGCGGGTGGTTCAGGCGCCGGTTCGGGTTCGGGGGCAGGGGGCGGCGTGGGTTCAGGGGTGGGAGTCGGCTCGGTTGGAGTGGAAGGCGTTCCCGGGCTCTTCGGATCGAGTGGGTCTGTCCCCTGCTGGATCTCCTGCCGGTCGCTCAACCCGTCTCCGTCGGTGTCGCGAAGCCTTGGGCTGGTGTGTGAGCGACGAACCTCGTAGCGGTCCGTCAGCCCGTCGCCATCGGTGTCGACGCGGTGCCGATATTCGCTCGATAGCAAGCTTGTAACCCGCTTGCTCACAGGAACACGGTTGACGATTCGTGTCGCCCCCACGGCAACGGCCACAAAGACGAGGATGGCGGCAATCACCATAACGACTGGGATCGCGCGCCCGGGATGTCGGACGCGTTGGCTAATCATGGCTGCCCTGTCGGTACCCCCTCCCCCCTTTATGAAACGAGTCGGCCTTCTTCGACGAATGGTCGAGTTGGTCGATCCAATCCCCCACCGGGGATGCACTGCAGGGTGACAATAACCAGCTTGCTTTGTTAAGCCGGTCTCGATGCAGCCGGCTCAGCGAACATGGAGCGAGACCGGGGAAGTGGCGTTCTTCAGGATTTGCTGCGGTTCTCCACCGCCGTTAGCCGGAACGGCGTATACGTTTTGGCCGTCGGAATAGACCAGGTTTTCATCATCCAACCACTCGACTTGATCGTCGATCGACCGCTTCTCCGCAAGCCCGTGATCCTGAAGTGTGGCCAAGCTCAGAACCCGCAGCCGCCACCGGGTTTGCTCCCCGATCCGGCTCTTGAAGGCAATCCGCGTCCCATCCGGCGAGAGCGAAGGACACTCGACCCCGTCGCGCAGGACCCGCATCGAGCGGTCCCGCACGCTCCCTTCGACCAGATAGTGGTGGTCTCCTGTGCCCAAAGTGGCGTAGAAGCGGTTTGAGTCTTTGGCAAAGGTGACACCCCAGAAGTTGAAGTCGGGAGCGTCGAATGGCTTGCCGTCCTTGCTCACGTGAAATCGCTCGAGCTGATCGAGTGGCTCGCCGGTGGCCATATCCACGATGTACGTCCGGGTCGAGAAGGCAGCGCTCGTCCCGAGGTAGGAATCTCCCGTAACGAAAACGGTCATCGCACCGTAGCGCCCGTCGGTAGAGACACGCGCGCGCGACGGGAAGCCACTGAGCCGAATCGTGTGGACAGGGTGCATCTTCGCGTCGAAAATGGTCGCGACGTAGTCAACGCCGGACTCGGCCACCCCCATGCAGATGCCGCGGCCGGCGGCAAAGTACACCCGCTCGCAGGCGAGCTGACCCCCGGAGTGGCGCTCGACATGGCCGTCATGGACGACATACACCCGACCGTTGAGCCGGGGGTCTTCGGGATCGACCGCGCGGACCATCACATTGCTGTCGGAGAGCACCGCCTTGGCTTCGGGCCGGGCGTCGGTAATCGTCTCGCTCGGACCAAGGGCGGCGTAGGCGATGTAGGCGCCGGCGCCGAGCACGCAGAGCACGGCCAGCGCGACGAGGATCTTGCCGTTGCGACTACCCATGCACCGGCGCTCGCTGCGAGCGCAGCAGCAACGGCACCGCGGCGACGATGGCCAAGGCCAGCCCGGCACCGAAGACGAGCACCGCGTTGCGCAGACCAAGCTCGAGCCAGAGGGCGCCGAAGACGAGCGAGGAAAGCAGGTTGCCGATGCTGACCACGGTGGTGAGCATGCCGAGCCCGCTCGCCTGCAGGTCCTCCGGCAGGAGCGCTCCGGCAATTGCCGCCAGCACCCCTTCGGTGGCGGCGAAGTAGCCGCCGAGGCCGAGCAGGCAGAGGACCAACAGTCCGTAGCCGAGCGAGCTCATCAGCAGCGCACCGTAGACGATGAAGAGGAGGGCATAGCCGGCGAGGAGCACGGGTACGCGGCCGACCCGGTCGGCGAGCTGGCCGACCGGGATCGCCAGGCCCATGAAGGCGACCGCGGTGATCACGTAGAGCAGTGGGAAGACGGCCGGAGCGAAGTCGATCTTGCGCTGCAGGCCGACGTAGAGCATCGCGTCGGAGACGCTGGTCAGCGAGAGCACGGTCGCGGCAACCAGGAGGAGCGCGAAGCGTCGGTCCTTGACCAGGCCGGCGGCGGCACGCAGCGAAGGCGCATTGCCCTCGCGCGGCGCCCGTTTCGGCTTGCCCTGCACGGTGAGTATCAGCACGGCGACGCCGAGGATGGCGAAGAGCGTGCTGACGACGAAGACGGCGTCGAAGCGCGCCGGCGCGGCGAGCAGGATGCCGAAGGCGATCAGCGGGCCGAGCATCGCCCCGGCCGAGTCCATCGCCCGGTGCACGCCAAAGGCGGTGGCGAGGCCGGCCTTGCTGCTCGAGAGCGAGATCAGCGCGTCGCGCGGTGCGGTGCGGATGCCCTTGCCGATGCGGTCGAAGGCGACGATCGCGCCGATGCCGCCGATCGTGTTGCCAGCGGCGACCAGGGCCACCTTGCCCACGGCCGAGATGCCGTAGCCGGCACCCGCGACCTCCTTGGGCTTGCGCCAGCGATCGGCGGCAAAGCCGCTCGCGACCTGTACCAGCGCCGCGGCGCCGCGGTAGGTGCCGTCGATCGCCCCCAGCGCCAGCGGGCTGGCACCGAGGCTGAAGACGAGGTAGAGCGGCAGGATCGTCGCCACCATCTCCGAGGAGACGTCGGTCAGCATGCTGACCATCCCCAGCATCACCACGTTGCGGGGCACGTTCAGCCGCGCTGAGCGGCGGGCCCATAGCTTGGGCTTGAGCAGGGCTTTGGAGGCTTCTACCTGGTACATGGCTAGTTCGCTCTACGGGGCGAGCCAAGTGGGGACGCGCCTCGGAACTTCAACTAGACAACGAGCCGACTAGTCCTTTTCTCGCACTCTCGGCAGAAGTGCCCGCAAAGCCGAGGCGGTCGCTCACCTGAGCGGCGACCTCTTCGGCAAAGCCCATCACCGAGTCGCCGTTGAGCAGATAGGGATAGATCTGAGCGTTGGAAGCGAGCGCGAGGCCGTCGACCCCGGGCCAGAGCGGGGCCACCCGTTCACCGCCGCCTGGACGCAGCTGGTGCACCGGCTCGACCAGCTTGGCTCGCTGCACCGTCCAGTCGACCACCTCGTCGCGGCTGAAGCCGGGCAAGAGACGGGCCAGGTAGTCGGTGAAACGGCGATAGACGGACTCGTCGTCCTCGCTCTGCTCGGGCGCGTCGGGGTCGCAGTACTTCGGCAGGTAGACCAGGTGCAGGCCGTCGGTGTGCTCCGTCCCCAGCACCTGCGAGGTCTCGATCGCGCTGGTGATCGGCGTCGGCTCGGTGATGTTGATCGCGTAGTAGGGCACCAGCGAGCGCGGCACCTTGATGATCGTGCAGACACAGCCCAACCAGCGCTGGGGGTAGGGCTCCAGCAGGCCCTGGTGACGCTCCGGCAGCAGGAAGCGCAGCGCCGGTGGCTGCAGGGTCGGGATCGTCAGGTCGAAGTCGAGCGTCTCGCCCTCGAGCTCGACCCCTGTGACCGAGCCGTCCTCGGCCATCGCCAGCCCTTTTACCGCGGCCTCGGTTCGCGCCTCGACACCCAGTGCTTCGGCGCGGTCCACCATCGCGTCGATCAGCCGCTGGTGGCCGCCGACGATGTAGCCCATTTCCTCGCCGCCGCCCTTGCCGCGGGCGCCCGACATGCGCCGCGTGCGGGCCCAGAGGTAGGTCGCCGGCAGCCCCGAGGGGTCGCCGTCGAAGCGGGAATCGAGCAGCGGCTTCCAGATCCGCTCGTAGACCTGCCGGCCGCAGTGGCGGCGCAGCCAGGTCTCCAGCGGGATCTGCTCGAGCTTGTCGTATGAGCTGCGCAGCTGGCACTGGGCGACGAACCAGCCCAGGCGCAGCCGCGCCGGCGGGCTCAGTGGCGAGAAGCGCAGCAGGTCGCCGATGCCGTTGAAGTCGTGCATCTCGCCGTTGGCGAAGAAGCCGGCGCCGACCGGGGTGAAGCGCAGCTGATCGCCGAGCCCGACCTCCTCCGCCATCGCGATCATCCGCGTGTCGGCGGGCGTGATCACGTGGTAGAAGCGATCGACCCGGTGGCCGCCGAAGTCCATCGTCCCGGCGAGGCCGCCGAGGCTGGCGCCGCGCTCCAGCACAGTCACCTTTGCCCCGGCCTGTGCCAGGCGCAGGGCGAGCGAGGTGCCGAGCACGCCGCCGCCGACGATGCCGACGCTTGGCTGCGCGGGAGTCATCCGGCTTGTGCGACCGAGCGCTGCTCCGCCTTTGCCACCGGCGCGGCCAGCGCGGGCGGCTCGGCGACGGGCAGCGGCGCGGTGACCTCGGCCAGCGGCGAGACCGGCGGCGGCTGGATGCGGCCGACCATCTGGGCGGCCATGACGCGGAAGTAGGCGACGACGGTCGGCTTCAGCTGCATCTTCGACTCGCCCTTGCGGGTCGACCAGTCGTTCGTCGTCGGCACCTCGGCGACGCTGGCGCCGGCGTTGTAGAGCTTCAGCAGAAGCTCCACGTTGGCGGCGAAGCCGGGCTCGCGCACGAGCAGGTAACCGTAGGTCTCGGCGGCACGGCGCAGGGTCCCGGCCCGGTAGACGCGGTAGAGCGAGGAGAGCGTGTGGATCTCCCGCAGGCCGCCAAGCAGGCGGAAGGTGTTGGAGACGGATTTGCTCGCCAGCAGGCGCCAACCGGCGACGCCGACGATCTTGCCTCCGGGAGCGTAGACCGAGGCGAGCACGACGTCGGTCCCCCGGTCGAAGACTTCCAGCATCTTCGGCAGGTCGGAGAGGTCCGAGGTGGTGTCGGCCTCGAGCGTGACGATCGCGTCGTCGTCGGAGGACTCGCCGAGCGCAGCGCGGATGCCGGTGTTGATCGCCGTGCCGAGGCCACGGTTGACCGTGTGGCTGACGACCGCCAGGTGCATGTCGCGGGCGTGCTCGCGGATCACCTCGGCGGTGCCATCGGTGGAGCCGTCGTCGACGATGATCACGCGGGCGCCGAGCTCACGCGCGACCGGAGCGAGGTCGGCAAGCAGGCGAGGGATGTTTTCGGCCTCGTTGTAGGCCGGGATGACGAAGCGGATCACACCAATACCTCCAGGGGTCGAGGCGCCGGGATGTCGAGCAGATCGACCGGCCTCCGGACCGCGGCGGACTCGCGCATCGCGAGGGCCGCGGCCAGTGCCTTGACCCCATCGTGGGCGCTGACCGGCTCCGGGGTGTCGTCGAGAACGCAGTGGCAGAAGGCTTCCAGCTCGGCCTGCAGCGGCTCGGCCTTGGCCAGTGAGAAGCGCACGGCCGCACCCTCGCCGTCGCCGCGCAGCATCGAGAGCCCGTCCCAGTGCAGGGGAGCGCTGGGCGACTCGACGAACCAGACGTCCTGGGTGATGTAGCTCGCCCGCAGCAGGCCGTTCTCGCCGATCAGGGCAAGCTCCCGGGTCTTCTCCGGGGTCAGCCAGTTGACGTCGAGCAGGCCGAGTGTCTCCTCGCTGCCCTCGCCGCCGAAGCGGACGAGGCAGGTGAGCAGATCCTCCTGCGAGCTGTGCAGGAAGCGGCCGCCGTCGGCGTAGATCTCGCCGATCGAGAGGTCGAGGACGTGCTGCATCACGTCGAGGTCGTGGGTGGCAAGGTCGATCGCGACGCCGGTGTCCTGGATCCGCGTCGGCAGCGGACCGACCCTGGTCGCGTGGGCGCGATATACGGTGCCGAGGCGACCGTCGGCGACCAGCTCGCGCAGCTTCGCCACCGCCGGGTTGAAGCGCTCGACGTGGCCGACCATCAGCTTGCGATCTGCCTCCATCGCCGCGCCGCGCATCCGCAGGGCGTCGGGAAGGGTGGTTGCGATCGGCTTCTCGACGAGCACGTGAAGGCCGGCGGCGAGTGCCTCGAGGGCGATCTCGGCGTGCAGCTCGGAGGGCGAGGCGATCGAGACCGCGTCGAGCGAGTCGGCGCCGAACTCGATCATCTCGCGCCAGTCGGAGTACTCGGCCACTCGGGTCTCGCCCAGAACCCGGCGACGGGTCGTCGCGTCGGGGTCGGCGACGGCGACGAGGTGAGCGCAGTCGATCTGGCCGTAGTTGCGGATGTGGAACGCGCCCATGCGGCCGCATCCGACCACGCCGACTCGCAGTTGCTCAGACATGGGATCCCTCCAGGGCTCGATCGAGATGGGCGACGGTCAGCTCGGCGATCCGCTCGGCGGCGCTGCCGTCGCCGAAGATCGGCGGCCGCGAATCGGGAAGCGGGGTCTCGAGGGCCGCACGGAACTTCTCCGCGTCGGCCCCGACCAGTGTGTTCCAGCCGGTCGAGACGGTCTCGATCCACTCGGTCTCCTCGCGCATCGTCACGCAGGGCACGCCCCAGAGGTAGGCCTCGCGCTGGACGCCGCCGGAGTCGGTGGCGATCGCGACGGCGTCGCGCTCGAGCACGAGCATCTCCGTGTAGGTGACGGCGTCGCGCACCTCGACGTTGGCCGGCACGGCGAGGTTCCAGGCCGTGAGGCTCTTGCGGGTGCGCGGGTGCATCGGGAAGATCACGCGGCACTCGGCGGCCTCCAGGCAGGCGAGAACCGCACTCAGGCGCTCCGGCGAGTCGGTGTTGTAGTTGCGGTGGGCGGTGGCGAGCACGTACTCGCCCTGCTCCTTTCCCTCCGGCAGGCGGTCGCGGCTGGCCAGCAGGACGTCGGCGAGCACATCGCCGGTGACCCGCACGGCACCGGGGACGCCCTCGCGCAGAAGCGTCTCGCGGGCGTGCTCGCAGGGGGCGAAGAGAAGTTGTGAGATCCGGTCGGTCTCGATCCGGTTGTGCTCCTCGGGCATGTCGTCGCGGTAGCTGCGCAGCCCCGCCTCGACGTGCAGCAGCGGCACGCCGGCGGCAACGGCAGCGCGGGCGCCGGCGACCGTCGCGTTGGTATCGCCGCGAACCAGGACCGCGTCGGGCTGCTCGCTCTCTATGACACGGGCGATCCGCTCTTCGGCGACGGCGACGCCCTCGGCATTGGGCAGCGAGCCGACTCCCAGGTTGTGCTCGGGAAGCGGCAGCCGCAGGTCGGCGATCTGCAGGTCCGACATCGCCGGGTCGTAGTGCTGCCCCGTATGCACGAGGATCTCCTCGACGCAGCTGGCGAAGGCCAGCGAGAGCGGTGCGGCCTGCACGATCTCAGGTCGCGAGCCGATGATGGAGACGATCCGGGGGGCCATGCTCAATCAACGGGTGAAATGCCCCTGTCTTTCTGCACGATTGGAAAATTCTTCTCCAGCCGCCAAAACCAACTTTTTTCAACCTCGATCTATTCACGGTGGCGCAAGTGTTCGCGGCCTGGCGCCGTTTGTTTCCCAGCGATATGGAGGCACACGAACTGAGAGGCGAGCATCGAACCGCGCGGATTGCCAGCGAACCCTTCTGGCAAGGCTTCATCAGGCGCAGCGTGGACATTGCCCTCGCCTCCATCGCGATCCTCGTGCTGTCGCCGGTCCTGATCGCCCTGGCGATCGCGATTCGCCTCGACAGTCCCGGCCCCGCCCTTTTCCGCCAGCGCCGGATCGGCTACGGCGAGCGCGAGTTCACCCTCTTCAAGTTCCGCAGCATGCGCCCCGACGCCGATCCGCGCGGACACCGTGAGTACGTCACCGCGCTGATTCAGGGGCAGGCCGCCGACGGCGGTGACAAGAACCTCTACAAGCTCGCGGTCGACGACCGGATCACGCCAATCGGCCGCTGGATCAGGAGCTGGAGCCTCGACGAGCTGCCGCAGCTCTTCAACGTGATCAGCGGCGACATGGCCCTGGTCGGGCCCCGCCCGGCGATCGCCTACGAGGTCGCCGAGTACCCGAGCTGGTACTTGAAGCGCTTCTCGGTCAAGCCGGGCCTGACCGGCCTCTGGCAGGTCAGCGGCCGCAACGAGCGCACTTATGAGGAAATGGTGAGGCTGGATATCGACTACGCCGAGCGCCGCTCGCTGCTGCTCGATCTCTCGATCCTCGCCCGCACGCCTTTGACCGTACTCGCAAGGAGGGGAGCCGCATGAACCCAGCAGGCGCAATCGGCACCATGGTGGTCGGCTACGGCTACTGGGGGCCAAACATCGTCCGCAACGTGGTCGAGCGACCGGAGTTCCGCCTGATGGGGCTCTGCGAGCTCGACGAGAGCCGCATCGACGACTTCCGTCGCCGCCATCCCGGGGTCTGGATCGAGCGCGAGCTCGACACCGCGCTGGCCGACCCTCGGGTCGAGGCCGTGGCGATCGCCACCCCGCCCCACACGCACTACGCGCTCGTGCGCCGGGCCCTTGAAGCGGGCAAGCACGTGCTGGTCGAGAAGCCGCTGGCGCGCCAGGCCGACGAGGCGGCCGAGCTGGTCGCGATCGCCGAGGATCGCGGCCTCGTCCTGATCCCCGGCCACACCTTCCTCTACAGCCCCGCCGTCAACAAGGTTCGCGACATGATCCGCGGCGACGACCTGGGTGAGATCTACTTCGTCACCTCCTCGCGCATGAACCTCGGCCTCTACCAGCAGGACGGCGTCGTGCTCGACCTCGCGCCGCACGATCTCTCGATCCTTCTGCACTGGCTCGGCAAGCCGCTGGTCGAGGTGACCGCGAACGGCCGCAGCGTCTTCCAGGAGGGCGTCCACGAGACCGCCTTCCTCACCCTGCGCTTCGAGGGCGGCACGCAGGCCAACGTCCAGCTCTCCTGGCTGGCGCCGCGCAAGCTGCGCCAGATGGTCGTCGTCGGCAGCCGCCGCATGGTCCAGTACGAGGACACGGCGGCCGACGACTCGGTCCGCATCTACGACCGCGGCCTCGATTTCTCCGAGCCACCGGCGAACTTCGGCGAGTATCGCCTCACCTACCGCACCGGCGACATGATCGCCCCGCGCCTCGAGGCGCTCGAGCCGCTCAGCCAGGAGCTGAGGGACTTCGCCTCGGCGATTCGCGAGGGCACCACGCCCGTATCCAACGCCAGGCTCGGGGTCGAGATCGTGCTCGGGCTGGAAGCGCTCGAGCAGTCGCTGCACGCGCAGGGAGAACCCGTTGCGGTTCGCGCTGTGGACGACGTCCTGGCCGGCGCTCGCCAGCCCGCCTGAAGTCCCTCCCTCTCTTAAGAGTGGCACTGAGCGCCTCAGGCGGCGCTGCTGAGCGGCGTCAGGCGGTCCAGCTCGGCCAGGTAGACCAGCACCGAGTGGGCGGCCACCTCGCTCGCGGAGACGCCCTGCCTGGCAGCCTCACGCTCGAGAGCGGCCTGGGTCCGCTCGTCGACCTCGAGGTCGAAGGCAACCACGGGAGCCGATCGATTCGAGCCACGCAGGAAGCGCGGAATTCCGATCGGTGGCGAGCTCGATTCGAGCCGGTTCGTGTAGTGGGCGAGCGCCACACGCACCGCACCAGCGATGTCTGGGCCGAGATGAGCCTCGATTCCCACGCAAGCGGTTGTGCCAAGAGCGATTCGCATGTTGCTTTCCACCCCATACAACTACCCGGGCGTGCCCAGGATTTTCACCTGCATCCCCAAAATCCTCCTAACTTCACCCTCAATACCTGTGCATTTGCGGCCGGCTTGAGCCCGAGGACGAGATTTAGACGAATATTGGGCATTGACTTTCGGACGAAAGGCCACTATTTCTTCGGGCCGCAGATTTAAACCACATAGGAAATTTTCCGCAAAGTCCAATATTGAGTAGTGGCAAAGACTTCGCAATTTGGACGAAGTCTTCAGCCTTTCGAGAGTCCTGCGATTCAAGCACGCCCGGCTCACAAACCCAGACAAAAACATGCAGAGGACCCCGTGACCAGATCAGATTCTCTTCCGCATAACGTGAGCCCAGACTCGGATCGCACCGCAACGGCACCCGGCAACGGCCAGCTCGTGCAGCAGGCCGTCGAGCGCGCCAAGGCCGGTGACAGCGAGGGACTCCACTTCCTTTACGTTCGCTTCGCCCCCGACGTTCAGCGCTTCATCAACAGTCTCGTCAAGGATCACCATGAGGCTGAAGACATCACGCAGAACGTCTTCGCCAAGCTGATGAGCGCGATCAAGAAGTACGAGCAGCGCGAGGTGCCCTTCGTCGCCTGGATCATGCGCGTCGCTCGCAACGCCGCGCTCGACCACATGCGGGCCCGGCGGGCGATTCCCGCCGAGGAAGTTCGGATCGCCGACAGCGGCGCCGCCCAGATGGGCCTCGATCGCGGCAGGGATCTGCGCCACGCCCTCGAGCTGCTTCCCGAGGACCAGCGCGAGGTCCTGATCCTGAGGCACATCGCCGGCCTCTCACCGGTCGAAATCGCCGCAACCTTGAAAAAGTCCGAGAGCTCGGTGCACGGTCTCCATCACCGCGGCCGCCGCAGCCTGCAGGAGAAGCTCAGCGAGCTTGGCGCCGCGCCGGTCGTGGCACGCTCCGCCTAGCTCTCCCCCGCGAGCCTCAGCGGTCGTCGAGGTCGTCGAGGATGCGCTCGGTCATGCGGCCGGCATCGACCTCGGCGGCGAAATAGATGACGGCGTGCTCGAGCATCTGCTGGGGCGAGACATCCTGATCCTCGGCCTCCTCCTCGAGCGAGCGCCATAGGGAGTCGTCGACGCTGAGCTCCAGCTCGACCTCCTCGTGGGGTGCCCTGCCGCGCAGGAACGCCGGGTAGGACCAACCCGGCCCGCCCGATGTTTTGTCGTTCAAGTAACAGCGAATCGCCTGCTCGGCGCTCGCCGGCACCGATTGGCCGCCGTTCTTCCCCTCGACGGCGAGAACCTTGCTGGCGAACGCGCCCAGGGCGACCTTCACCGAGCGTTTCACGACAGGGCCTCAGAGGACCTGGCGAGGCGTCTCCCAGGCGCCTCGAACATCGATCTCACGGAATTGCTTTCTCCTATCTGGGGTCGACGAGACGCCCCGACCCTGGTTCAATCGTATAGCAGGGCCGAAGTCGGTCACCTTCTATGAAATAACGCTCAACTGGGCCCAAAGTCCGCCGAACCCAACGAATTCAGCACCTTGGGCCCGGAGCGCTAGGCAGCCGGCGTGATCCGGTAAGCGTCGAAGACTGACTCGACGTTGCGCAATCGTGCGATGCACTGTTTCAACTGCTCGGTATCGCCGACCTCGACCACGAACCTGTTTTTGACCATCGGGTGATTGGTGGTGCAGCTGGCGCCGAGGATGTTGATCCCGGCCTCGGAGAAGGTGCGTGAGAGGTCCTCGAGCAGGCGGGTGCGGTCGTAGGCGTCGATCTGCAGCTCGACCCGGTAGGAAGACTCGTTCTCCCCGTCCCAGCTCACCTCGACGAAGCGTTCAGGCGCGCGCTTCAGCGCCTTCATGTTCTTGCAGTCGCTGCGATGGATCGTGATCCCGCGACCGAGCGAGACGTAGCCGGCGATCTCGTCGCCCGGCACCGGCCGGCAGCACTTCGCCAGCCGCACCGCGATGTTGGCGGCGCCCTTGACGCTGATCCCGTAGTTGGAGGCGTCCTTGGTCCGCCTCGCCTTGTCCTCGCGGTGGCCGCCGGGAAGGCCGAGCGGATCGGTCTCCTCGACCGCCTCCCCCGCCTTCAGCCGCTGCATCAGCTTGTTGGCGACCGCCTTGGTCGAGACCTTGCCCTGACCGAGAGCGATGTAGAACTCGGTCGCCTTGCGGAAGCCCATCTCGCGAATCACGTCGACGAGCAGCGGCGAGGCCGCGACCTTCTGCATCGGCAGCCCGTGCTTGCGCAGCGCCGCCTCGAGACCCTCGCGGCCCTTGCGCTCGGCGTCCTCGCGGCTCTCCTCCTTGAAGAAGGCGCGGATCTTGTTGCGGGCGCGGCTCGTCCGCACCAGCTTCAGCCAATCGCGCGAGGGACCGCGCTTCTGCTTCGCGGTGAGGACCTCGACGATGTCGCCGGAGCGCAGCTGGTAGTGCAGCGGCACGATCGAGCCGTTGACCTTGGCGCCGACGCAGGCGTGGCCGACGTCGGTGTGGACGGCGTAGGCGAAGTCGAGCGGGGTCGAGCCCGCCGAGAGGTTCTTCACTTCCCCCTTCGGCGTGAAGACGAAGACTTCGTCCTCGAAGAGGTCGACCTTGAGCGACTCGAGGAACTCCGTCGGGTCCTGCTCGCCCTCGGCCTCGACAAGCTGGCGCAGCCAGGTCATCTTCTCCCGCTGCGGGTCGGCGGCGGCGCCCTCCTTGTAGGCGACGTGGGCGGCGATCCCGTACTCGGCCAGCTTGTGCATCTCCTCGGTGCGGATCTGGATCTCCAGCGGCTTGCCCTCGGGCCCGATCACCGTCGTGTGCAGGGCCTGGTACATGTTTGCCTTGGGCATCGCGACCCAGTCCTTGAAGCGGCCGGGCAGCGGCTTCCAGAGCGAGTGGATGACGCCGATCGCGCCATAGCAGTCCTTGACCGAGCCGACGATCACGCGCATCGCGGTGAGGTCGAAGATCTCATTGAACTCGCGGCCCTTCTTGGTCATCTTCGTGTAGATCGAGTAGAAGTGCTTGGCGCGGCCGGAGATCTCGGCCTCGATCCCCACCTTGCTCAGCTCGCCGGAGAGGAAGCTGCCGGCATCCTCGACGTAGGTCTCGCGCTCGTTGCGCTGCTGGGCGACGAGCTGCTTGATCTCCGCGTACTTGCGCGGGTGCAGGGTGGCGAAGGCGAGGTCCTCGAGCTCCCACTTGATCGCGTGGATCCCCAGACGGTGGGCGAGCGGCGCGTAGATCTCCAGCGTCTCGCGCGACTTCGCCATCTGCTTCTGCTTCGGCAGGGCGCCGAGCGTGCGCATGTTGTGGAGGCGGTCGGCCAGCTTGATCAGGATCACCCTGACGTCGGTG
>Ga0190274_10000642_pt1 | contig 20524 bp, 10 predicted proteins | sample Popmic531T_FD_133002 | JGI IMG/M metagenome (GOLD analysis project Ga0190274, IMG submission 133002) | Populus adjacent soil microbial communities from riparian zone of Yellowstone River, Montana, USA - 531 T | ecosystem: Environmental > Terrestrial > Soil > Riparian zone | place: USA: Montana... | reverse complement strand
CGACCGAACATCGTGCGGGTTGGGATGCAACTTTCAGCGCGCCAAAGCCCGTTTCACTGGCGGCGCTTGTCGGAAACGACGAGCGAATCAGAACAGTTCATCGCGAAAGCGTTGACGAGTCGCTCAAGGCCTTAGAGGAATACATGCAGGCACGCGGAGGTGGTAACAAGCCTGCAATCAATACGGGAAAGATGGTCGCTGCGCAATTCGAGCACACAGCCTCCCGTCCTGATCATAAAACCGGATATGCCGCGCCACAACTTCATACGCACGTCGTCATTTTCAATATGACAAAGACGCCTGACGGAAAGATCAGATCAGTTCAGCCATTAGAACTCTACCGAAGCCAACAATACGCAACCGCAATCTACCGAATGGCTCTCGCCGAAAAGCTGCAAGGGCTTGGCTATGAGATTGAGATAGATACTCGTACCGGAGCACCGGAAATCAAAGGGTTTAGTAAGGAGTATTTGAGGGACAGTAGTCCTCGTCGTGAGGAAGTGCTCAAAGAAGCGCAAGAGATGAAAGAGCGACTCCAGAGTCAGGGCATAAACGTCAAGGACGGCGCAGGACTGAATCAGGCAGCCGCGCGCACTGATCGAGCAGCCAAACATTACGACCCGGAGGAGATGAGAGAACGAGCTCTGGAAATGGATGCCAGATACGGGAACCAAGCCCGAAATTCTGTAGAGCGCTCCCTAGAGCAAGGGTCAATCAGGCGCTCCCCTGATGAAGTCTCCAAGCGCGCACAGCAAGCAGTAACTTTTGCCCGCGATAACGCGATGGAGAGAGAAGCTGTCGTGGAAATCCGCAAGGTGAAGATTGACGCCCTGCGGCGCAACCTTGGATTGACAACGTATCAGGCTGTCACAAGCGAGCTAGCCAGGCGACAACGTGAAGGTGAGTTTATAGGCATCGTGCGCGAGCCAGGATCGCGAGAGACCACTACGCGCCACATGCTGGAGATGGAGCAGTCGAACATCCAAACAATGCTTGACCGGCAGGGCCAATACCCGCCAATTCTAGGGCACGAGCGGGCGAGGCAGAGTGTCGAGCGAGTCGCTGACCAACAGAAAATCAAATTGAATGAGAACCAGAAGTCAGCAGTCGAGCAGCTCTTGGCGAGTCGAGATCAGATCATTGGATTACAAGGCGGAGCTGGGACCGGCAAGACCACCGCCCTTTCAGTGCTCCGGCAGGCCGCCGAAAGCGAGGGATACGAAGTTCGAGGGTTCGCCCCTACAACTCGCGCTGCGCACCAACTCTCAGAGAGCGGCATCAAGACTGAAACCCTTCAAAGGTTTATACGCCGGCGAGAAGAAGCACCTGAGCAGCACAACAGACTCTTCGTGTTGGACGAAAGCTCACTCGCCAGCACCAAGAATCTGCATACCTTCTTTGCGCGGCTTGAGGCGCAGGACAAGGTTCTACTGGTCGGTGATATCAAGCAGCACCAGGCAGTCGAAGCTGGTAGTCCATTCGAGCAGTTTCAAAGGCATGGAATGGAAACAGCGAAGCTTAGCAAGATCGTCAGGCAGCGGGACCCGCAACTTCGACAAGTGGTAAAGAGACTCGCTGCGAGCCAGGTCAAACAAGCGATTGATAGCTTGCAGGACCAAGGGCGGGTAGTTGAGATCCCAGACGAAGGAAAACGTCTGCTTGAGATTGCCACCACATATTGTAAGAGGCCGGAAAACACGCTCGTAATCTCGCCTGCAAATCAGGAGAAGGGCCGGATCAATGCGCTAATACACCGCCAACTACAGCAAGATGGCAAAGTAAGCCTTGCAGATCAGCAGATGATGGTCTATGTCAACCGTCAGGACATGACCGGCACAGAAAGGACCTTCGCTAACGCGTATGTGCCGGACGAAGACATTATCAGATACAACCGCGTGAGTAAGGTTTACGGCTTCAGCGTCGGAGACTATGCAAGAGTCACCGCGACGAACCATGAGAAGAATGAAATTACCGTGCTGAGATCTGACGAGCAAGAAATTACTTACAACCCCGCCCGTCTATCCGGTGTGAATGTTTATCGCGAATCAAATCGTATGTTCGCAGAGGGGGATCGCATCCAATTCCGAGCGCCGTTTGCCGAGCATCGAATCGCAAACGGAGAGCTTGGCAGCATCGGAAGACTGACAGAAGAGGAATTAACCGTAGCGCTCGACAGCGGACGAGAAGTTAGTTTTGAACCTGACAAGTTTCGCCATCTCGATCATGGCTATGCCGTGACTAGCTACTCGTCGCAGAGCCAGACCGTGGATCGCGTCCTCGTTAACGCCGATGCCACTGAATCCGATCTCTTGCTTAACCAGCGCATGGGCTATGTGGCAATTTCGCGCGCCAGAGAGGAAGCAATGATTTTCACCAATTCGGCCGATCAGCTCCGTGCGGCGCTGGACCGAAGCGTCGATAAAAAGATGGCCGTTGAAGCGTTACGCCAAAGCAGTGCGCGCGACGCCCTGTCTCGCGAAGAGTGGGAGCGCTTGGTAAATTCTACCAATAGAGAAACAAGTGCTGAGCAGAGCTACAATCAGGGACCAATCAGCCAAGACCGACCGGGTGATGAACGGGCCGCTGGCGAGGAAATTGAGTTTGACCTCAACTCCTGTTGAATCCATGGAAATCCCATCGAGCTTTCGTTGGTCCCGATTCAAACAGTCTTGGAGAACTTCGCAGGTCGGATAGCCCTGTGTGAAGTAAATGCATGTTACTCTCAGGCACCGAATAACAGGTGGACCGGTGCACTCCAATGGTAGATAGGAGTGGAGGGCTCGCCAACATGATGTGAAAGGTCGAAATGAACCCCAAGACGAAATCACCAGAGCGAATTGAGTTAGAACGCCTACAAGCGTTGGTTCGAAAGAACCCAATTATGCGAGACAACGGGGACTTCATTGCAACCCGCAATCGCCAAACTGGCAGGCTTGAAGTATCGACCCGTAAGAGTGACATTGAGCAGTGGATTGCCGGCGCAAGAGCAATGAGTCTTTCTCATGACATCGCGCTTGGAGTGGCGACACTTATCGCCGAAGTTGCAGACCGTGATCCTCAGCTTGCGCTCACTACGTGGGCCGAGGAAAAAGCCAGCCTTGAGGCGAATAAATACGCCCGAGTAGTGGCTTCCTGGGGCTTATACGTCGCTCATCTCCGTCTTGAACAGGTTGTTAGGGCCCATAGGTTTCGCGCTTTGGCTGAGAGGCTGCTCGACGATATGTCAGCCGACGAAGCCCAAGTCTGCAAAGACTACGCCCTAATACCGAACGACGACGCTGTGGTTTTGGCAAAGCCGTCGCGCCAGTTCGTCAACGAACTTGGGGCCCACGAATCTCTAGCCGACTGGCTAAGGGGTCGCGAAACTTTGGGTCTCAAAAGCATCAGCGCGCAGTTCGGGGCCTTCGTCACCAACGACCGGGGGTTTGTAACGTCTTGCAAAGATCGACTTTCGACGCTCTGTCGGCAACTGGCGCAGCATCTGGCAAAACCGGCAAACTACCTCTTAGAGGCAAGCCCCGGAGCCGGGAAGTCGTTTTTCGTTCGGCAGTTTGTCCAAATGCTCACAATCTCTCGCGGCCCTGAGATCGTCTATTTGGAGAAGAATCTCTCCGCTTACCCTTCGATCGATGCTGCATTCACGGATATCATTCTGGATGTCTTGCTCGCAATAGCGAAACATCGGGACGTGGTTCTCTTTGTTGACGAAGTGGACACTGAGATCGAGCAGCGCCACATATTTCAGAAGTTGATAGCAGCAATGAACGGCGATTCTTTCTTCTTTCTTGAGAAGCAAATCTCGTTCGCCAAGCAGAACCTAGTTGGCATATATGCACTTAGCAGCGGACGAGCGCAACTGGAGTCGAAGCCGAAATGGCCTGATTTCTTAAGCCGGGTCCCGGAGGAGCACAGGTTCGTCCTGCCCAGCTTTAATACCCCATTCGAGAAGTTGATTCGAGCAGCGAGCATCCTGCTCAGCAAGCCGTCGAGTGTATCCAAGATATCCTTCCAAGCAATGCTTTACCTGGGCCTATGTGAATGGAGTTCGGCAAGGGAACTCGAACAGTCCCTGGAGCTTGCCAAGCTGAGGCTAGACTGTGCTGAATTACCCATGGAGTTGGAGCACATAGCCACGACCATAGATGACGTCGTACGTACCGAGTCTAAGCATGGCGCCATTCTTGAGAGGGACGATTTCATCATAGAGATCCATCCGTAGCCCGTTGTTGTGTGGGGTTCCGCGAGCCGTTTGAGAAATCTCTCATGCTGTTCGTTCTCGTTCTTCAGCCGGACTAACACCCTGGCCATCCGAAGAGATCATGCAAAGATTGTTACAGAATCAGTACAAAGCCGACTTGGGCGACCTAGCGAGAACATGCTCTTTGAGACTTAAAATCCGTTGTCCGACACCTTCAGCGGACTTCAAAAGATAACACATCGATTCTGTATCACTCTTGTTACACTACAGGTCGCGCCAGCGGCGAAATGCGCTAAACGCACCCTAACTAAAGAGCGTGAACAACTCAACAAAAGGGCTCAGCTCGGTATCTAAGTGAACAGGCCAAAACAATCTCTTTAAGACTGCAAAACCTTTATTCATCGGTTCGATTCCGATCGCCGCCTCCAAATCTCTCCTCGAACCAACTTACAAGCACCGCCGGTGCTCAGCATTTTTTGGGTGAGTCACTCGTGAGTCACTGAGTATCGAAACTGACGCGGACTTTGAGTCACAAATACATTCGAACCTGCGGAAACGCTCGTGAAAACTTCACGCCCTGGACGATTAGGAACTACCGCGAAGATTTCTGGAGGCGTAAGAAACCTTTATTCATCGGATCGGTTCCGATCGAATCAAAATCCGCACGGATCTCAGTGGTCCGTCAATAATCTCCCTCTTTTCGTAGTTGACAGCGTCCGTGATCAAGCTCTCTCTCTCTTCCGAATCATGCTCAGGCCATCAAATACTTCGTGACTGTCTTGTCTTCGCCCACGGGCGTAATTTCGATCACCACCGCGGACTTGCGAGTTCCGCCTACATTGAGACCCTGTTGCGCCACTCGGTCAAAGACGGCGAAGAAGGTATTGGTACTGCCTTCGTGATCGAGATCGTCAGCCATGTCAACGAAATCCAACGCCGCGGCGCGTAACTCTTCCTCGGGGATGTTCGCCGCTGGCGAAGACCTGACCAGTTCGCTAAGTTTCCCGATGCGTTTAACGAACCGATCCTCAACATCGTAGAAGGTCGCGAGAACGAAAAGATCTTCCTTCCTCAGTACTCGATGCTTAGCTCCCTGCTTGGCGAACCAATCAGGCAAAGGCACGTCGACGGTTAACGCGGCGAAGGCAGCTCTATTACCGATCTCGCGATATTTTTCGTACAGAGACGAATCGAGATAGGCAAAACCTAGCGGACCCTGCCAGTCAGTTTCAGACATTCCGGTGAACTTGGCGGCAATCAATTGCCGCGCAGCCGATCGCGCAAACAACTTGAGATCTTCGGAGCTGGTGCCGGTCAGGCCATTGCGCACGGCCGCATCGTCATAGCGCACGACGTAGTTGACCGTTACTTTGCCGAGTCCGTTGGGAAATTGTTCCTGAAACTCGCGCATGGCATCGGTGACTGAAGGAATTAACCTGAGATACTCGGCCAACCTGAGATATTGAGTCATCTCGTTCGCCTCGGTGCGATCGTCCTCAAATGCAAGATCGTAGTTCACCGTTATGCTGCGGAGAGTTTCGACTAAAAACTGGTCGTCATCTTTAATGGCGGCGCTTGGTGAATCGACTGGCTGCGGAGCTTGCCCTACAACACTCAAAAGGAAATTGCTCCGGACCTTCTCCTTAAACTTGTGCCAATCGGTCTTTTGGGTAGTCTGAGTATTGCTCGTGTCGATCGAGTAAACGTGCAGTAAACCACCCTCAATACTTTCTACTGAGTGCTCAGAATTCTGCACGACCTCGACAATGCCCTTGTAATTCCAATTGAAGATGCTGACGTTGACCTGGGCGCTCTTTGTCAGTTCATGAGTAAACTTCCCTTTATTGATACGAACCACCTGAGGGTTATAGCGTGCGAGCGCTTTGACAAAATCACCGCTCATTGCCAAAGAGGCCATCTCAGGTCCTTCGGCCTGGTTCAAATCTATTTCGAGATCCAACAACGCTTCGCCTTTCGTTGCGCGCTTGTACAAGTAGTTCAGCTGGAGGGCAACAGATTGATGGGCAGCAAGCTTGATTGCGGCCGCATAAGCATTGCGAAACTCTTCGATTTTGGCAAAGACCGCCTGTACCTGTTTCAGGGCCAGCTGGAAATCCGCGGAGCTGGAGAGCCCTGAAAACGTTCGTCCGATTATCCGACCGACCAGCGCCTGTAATTTCTCATCGGCGAGCGTTTTGAGTTTGTCTGGGGTGTCGAGCGCGGCCAACTTGTTCAACAATCCATCGAGTGGGAACTCCTGCTTAATCTTGGCAATGATGTCGCGCACGTGCTTATCCGCGCCGCCATCGAGAAAATCTTTGACGTCCTGAACAAAGGCGGAGAACTTCTGAAACTCCGTGTCCTCAAGCAGCAGGTCGTGAAACTTTTCGTTCCAAAGACGGCGCACAAGATCCCAGGTTGGCCCGTCGGTTATTTTCTCAAGATCCGCTCGACTGTCAGCTCCCAACAGCAGCTTAAGCGACACTTCCAGACCGGGTATCTTGCTATCGAGAAAGTCCTCGTAGAGGTGAATAATCTTTTCATCGATTTTCTGATAAGTGTCGACTACTTGCTGGACGACAGCCAGAAAATCCTTGACGGTGCTTTCGTTAAGCGCCTTCCCGATCCACTCGTCTGCCTGATCGTAAAGGAACTTCTTCGTCAGTTTACCCACCGTCTTCTCGAGGCCTTCAAGTGTGCTATTTTCTTCGACCGTGGCCAGGACTCCAAGGATCGATTGGACATCGGTTCCCAGAAGTGCCGAGAGCAACTTGTCCGGCGTGTCTGGTAAACCACTGAGTTCGGCTGAGGCCTCAAAACCAAAATCAGCCGCGAACTGGAAAGACGTTTCACGATTCTTGCGCACGACAAAGCGAGCCCAATTTGCGTCTTTTCCTTTTTGGTGCTCGAGGCTGAAGTCGCCCGCCAGGCGATACTGTAAGGAGGCGCTCGCGGCCAGTCTCACAGCATACTTGAGCGCGAGATCCAGATTCATGACCTTTAGCTCACGCGTGCCTGTGAGGGAATAACCCCAGGCAACTGAGGCGCTGAGATTTATGTAGCCACCGTAACGAAAAGCCAGGACTTCGCCAGGCTCGGCGATTTCCCCGACGGATTTCACTGACTGTGGCAAGCGAATCCCTCCAAATAGTTCGTCGAGGATATCGCGGGCTGACTGAGTGTCATTGAATAAAACCAGGCGGTCATAGCCAACGTTGGCTCCGGCTCCAACCCCGAAACTCGCCTTTAAGGGTCCGGGGAAAAGGCCGGCACTCCCCTTTACTGAAGCACCCGCCTTAGCAGAGAAGAGGATCGCTCCATATACGTGGCCTGGCTTCAGCAAATTCTGCAAGCCATATCCGGCGATCAACGGGTCGTTCGTGCCGGGCCAGATCAGTTTGACTGTGCCGATCGCTTCACCGCTCACACCTGTCGACAGCTTCAGACCGTCAGCGCCAGCCTCGCCAAACTGGAAAGCTTTTGTTGCGCCGGCACCCACCTTGATTTGTACAATGCTCGGCTTATCTTTTGTAAACGGTTGGTTAGAATCGTAGAGGAGCTTCCAAATATCTTGATCGGTACTAATCTCTAGATTACCATCGCCATCGAAGAAGGTTTTTTTGAACGTGTTTAGGTTGACTGGAAAACTCAGCATCGTCTGCCTCCCTTATTTTGTCGTTGTTCTCAAATGTAAGCTACGTCCGACCTGTGAAGGATCTGAACGGTTCGAGTGCTCAGCAACTTCTTTACTAAGAATTCGCTTGGCACCAATCTGCTGTGGCGGTGATTGATTCAGTCTTTTGCGCATTTGTGAAGCTGCTCGACTCCTCCAAAAACTTCGAGCGCAGAAGCTCCAATTAGCTTTATGCTATTAATCCACACCTGAGAATCCGACATAGGAGTTGCGATTTTCTTGGGGAAAACAACAACCAGGGTCGAGTCTTCAATCCGTTTTTTCGCACGCGCAACCCCCGCTATCACACTGATCGGATTGTTTCCCAGATCTTGATGCAGCTTTATCGATGCCTCTCCTAGTCTTCCGCCATCGGCAAATACGGCGAATGCATATTTATCTGTCTTTTTGCGGTAGACTATGGCGACGCTCCCTGGCTTCACCCGATATTTGGAAACAAAAGAAGGTGGCAGCACGACATATGGAATCTCCACGGCATTGACGTAGCGACGTTGAGTCCCGTCTGGCGCATCAGGGATAGGCACGGTGGTGGCACTTATGTAAGCCTTCCCCGGCAACGGATCGCCAGCCGCCTGCACGACTGGTCTGTTGTTCTTGTCTGTTTGAAAGCCAAAGATGGCAACGCGACTATAGTCATTTGTCGTCTTCGCCAGAGCCCAAGCAGCATTGCATTTTGTTTGCCAGTTCTTCGGATCGGAGTCCGGTGTTACCCTTTTCCCAGCCTCCAACGCAACAACGCCATCACATGTGTACGAGAGGCCCTTGCCGTTTACCAGGTAGGCATGTGGAGCCCCATCCGCGTCTACGTTAAGAACTGGGGAGCTAAAGAGTACGGCATCACCCAGAACTCGGATCCCGGTATCGGTTTGAGCCTCTCCACAGCTTTGCGCATTCGATAATTGGGATAGCGCAGCCATGGCTATGGTGAATGAAACCAAAGTAGCGTATTTCAAACTTTGCATTGCTTCTCCTTCGATGTCGCTGTTTCACTGCCTGGTCGCTGAGTTTTGCTTCGCAAATCTCTTGTGTTTATTTGGATTGCTTTCATCAGAATGCCTTAGAATTCGGGCCATACACTCTTCAATCCTAGAGCCTCGGCTGTGACGGGACCGACTATGCCATTGTCCTGATCCTTCCCGAAAGTGGATTGCTGAAAAGCCAGCACTGCGCGCAACGTCCTGTTGCCAAAATCGAGGTCCAACTCGGCCTCGTAGAAACCCTTGCTCTTGAGCGCCTTCTGCACCTCGGTCACTAATGGACCCTTTGAGCCGAATCGTAATCGACCCGGAATTTTGATCCCTGCTTCCAGTTTTTGCACTACCTCTTGTACGTTTTGTGCTTCGGCTAGAACATAAGAGAATCTGTCCTGAGGGAGAGCGTAGGCGTTTTCCTTAAACACCTTCCAAGGGCCGACCTCCGGCTTATTGCCGAGACTAGGGCACTTCGGGTATCCAACCACGACCTGACATCCAGCGCTTGCGTAGGAAGTAGCGCTGACGCCTGGGCACCACCCGGCGTGAAGATTATCCAGAGGAAAGTCGTACTCGACGCGGTCATCGAGTTCGTTGTAATTGAGATCACGGTTGTAATCTCTGCGCACGGGACAACCTTGGATCTGCTTAAACGCTAGATGGCCCGTGGGCTTACCTGCCTTATGTGGGCCTTTTCTGTAGTCGTTGTAGTAGCCAGTCATCAATTGATTCGCGCTTCCTGGACTTACTATTGTGTATTTCCGGTGGGGAGTCGTACTTCCCGGGAAAATCGCGAGCGTCTGTCGGGATGGGATCCATTGCCCCATCGTGCAACGCGGCGAGTTGAAATCGACAGGAGTGATATTGAGACTTTGCTGCACCAGAAAATCGTGGTTGAAGACATCCACCGGCAAGCTACCGCGTAAGCCGAAGAAGATCATTCCTTCCGGCGGTGTTACGTAAGAGTTTACTTCGCAAAGCTTTTGAAGATGCTGATGTTGGATTGTAAACATGTTGACCTCAGTTTTAAGCGGCATCCGATGCGACGGTCCAGCCCTGCTGTCGCAGATTACCCCCCTGCAATCGCAACTCCTGACCGGCGGCTTCATTCATAAGTACTACGACGTAACATCCACTAGTGTTAAAGCCCAGTTGTTCTTCAATGCTGGCCTCAAGCCTCAGTCCGAACATCTCGGTGAAAGTTCGCTGAAAATCTCCCAGTGCCAAATCAATATCTACTGAAGAGACGAACTGTTATTGGTGTCTTCACGTAATACGCGATATTCTGGGTAAGAATTGATCAAGATTCTTTGAAGCTTGTGTGGCTCCGCGTCCTGGCGTTTGGCGCTGACAACCTCAATCGCCCAAAAACTACCGATTTAGATTATGCCGGTTTGTCAGTCGCGGATTGGCCCCGCAGCTTTGCTGGAAACCTCAATGATTTCAGTTTTCGTTTCAAGTGCTTTGGTAGGTCGAGTATTTGGTCGAGCGGTTATAACCACTCATAGTTAGGTGAAATCCACAACTGCAAGGCGGTCTAGTCGCCTTGGCGATCCAACCCTGATGGAAACGTCTTCCTCACCCGATCTCACTGAGTTGCTCACGTGTTGGAGGAACGGCGACGAGACTGCTCTTGACCGACTCATGCCGTTTGTAGAAAGAGAATTGCATCGGATCGCTCACTACCACATGAACCGGGAGAACCCCGGACATACGCTACAAACGTCGGCATTAGTTAACGAGGCTTATCTCAAGCTGATCAATCAAAAGAACGTGAGGTGGCAGAATCGAGCACACTTCTTCGCGATTGCGGCCACGTTGATGCGCCGCATCCTCCTGGATCATGCCAAGGGGCAGAGTCGTGCGAAGCGAGGAGGAGACGCCCAACATGTGCAGTTATCCGAAGCTTTCATCAGCTCAGACCAACAGTCAGAGGAGTTAATTGCTCTTGATGAAGCGCTGAACAAACTCTCCGAGATTGACCAACAAAAAAGCAAAATCGTCGAGATGCGTTACTTTGGGGGGCTAAGCATGGAGGAAATCGCGGAGGTTCTCGGGATCTCTGTTGTGTCAGTCAGGCGCCATTGGAGCATGGCGAAAGCCTGGCTCCGCCGAGAAGTAGGGCGCCGCGCGTAAATGCTCTGTCGAAGGCATTCTTGTCCGCGTGCATTAACGAATCAGACCGGATCTTTACCGGCTTATTTCCATTAGATCACTTTAGTGCTTAATTGTCGCGTAATAGAAGGGCGAAGGACTACTTCCTTCAACCACCATGGAGGGCAATGGAGTCTAGACGGTGGGAGCGCATTGAAGATATCTTCCATAAGGCCTTGCTGTGTGCACCGGCTGATCGGGAAGCGTATCTCACCAATGTGTGCGGAGGGGACAAGAATCTCCGGGAAGAGGTAGAGTCGCTAATCTCTTCTTTTGAACTCCCCGGCGACTTTCTCGGTCAGGCGCAACTCAGCGCTGGTCTGAATCTCTACGCCGCCCGCGACTCTCATTCGCTGGCGGGTGAGCTCATCGGCCCTTATACCTTGGAGAGCAGGATCGGCCGCGGCGGCATGGGTGATGTCTATCTCGCCCGTGATCAAAGGCTGGGTCGACCTGTTGCCTTGAAGGTGCTGCCCGCCTCGTTCGGCAGCGATTCTGAGTGGATAGCACGTTTCCGACAAGAGGCCCGGGCGGCCTCCTCTATATCACACCCTAACATTGCTCATATCTACGAAGTTGGTGCGTTCCGTGGCCAGCAATACATTGCGATGGAGTTCATCGAGGGAATTACTTTGCGCGAACGCCTGAAGCGTGGTCGCGTAGGACTCGATGAAGCTGTGGACATCGGCTTGCAGGTGGCACGCGCTCTTGCGGCTGCACATACGGCCGGTGTATTGCACCGCGACGTCAAGCCGGAAAATATCATGCTCCGCGCTGATGGGTTTGTGAAAGTACTCGACTTCGGTCTGGCAAAGCTGAACAAGACAACCCGGTCGTCCGCAAACGGGCTGGACTCTTTCGTCGACACACAGCCTGGTATTGTGATGGGCACTGTAGCCTACATGTCACCGGAGCAAGCGCGTGGTCTTGGGATGACAGCCCAGAGCGACATCTGGAGTTTGGGTGTAGTCCTCTATGAGATGGTGACCAGCGGGAAGCCGTTTACAGGCGAGACTCCGAGCGATGTCATCGCCTCAATCCTACTAAGAGAACCTCCCTCGATCCTTCACTACCAAGCAGAGTTCCCTGCAGCGCTCGATCTGATCATCAGTAAAACGCTGCAGAAGGATGCTACCGCCCGACACCCCGGGATGGATAAACTCGCCGAAGACCTCAATGCGATTAGGCAAGAACTAGGGTCAGATTCAGGCCGCACGGCTAGCTTACGAGGTGCGCTTCAGTTATCCAGCACGCCAATGGTCGCAGAACCTGGAAGCCCGACCATAGATCTCCGCACAGCAACGAGTAAAGGAACCACTCAATCTGGTGCCGGAAACAGAATGCCGGCGATCAGCTTCACCAATGAAAAAGAGAAGAGTTGGCCATTCGTCTCGAAGTTCTTGACAGGAACATTCAAGCTGGTGCCTGCCCAAAAAGCAAGAATTGGAATCCAACAACTCCTAACTTTTCGAGGACTGATTAAGGTCCTGGCGCCTGTAGTGACAATCGGATTTCTTTTTCTGTGGTCGATCCACTACTTCTCTCGTCCAAGGCCGCATCATCCCAGCCCGGACGCGATAAAATTATACAATCAAGGATCTAATTCGTTACTCGCGGGAGATCTCTACCTGGCAGTCTATAAGCTAACTGAGGCGACCAAACTCGATGATCAGTTTCTTTTGGCCCATGCCAGTCTAGCCCAAGCATGGTGCGAACTCGACTATATGGACAAGGCGCGGTCTGAGTTGTTACGTCTTAGGTCGTTGGCTCCTGATCGTTCAGTGTTGTCTAGCACCGATGTACTCTATCTGGAGGCTATCGAGGCAACAATAGAAGGAGACTTCGACAAAGCAGTCAATCGCTACAACCAGATCGCGAGCGTTTCGCACAGCGAATCTACCGTCTTTGTCCATCTCGGACGAAGCTATGAAATGAGTGGGCAATTGGACAACGCAATTACTGCGTACATCAAGGCAACACAGTTGGATCCATCATCAGTGGCTGCGTCTCTTCGACTCGGAATAGCCTATAGCAGAAAGAAGGATGTCGCAAAAGCCATCGTTGCATTCGATGAAGCCGACAATTTGTCACAAAGTGCCGGAGATGAGTTCGGATACGTAGAGGTCCTTCATCAACGAAGCCTCTTAGCCGAGAGTGTAGGACGAACCGAAGAAGCACGCAGCTATGATAAGCAGGCCTTGACAAGTTTTAAAGGCTTCCCTTTTGAAACGATTAGGGTCGAATTCCACCTAGCTTGTATTGAGTACCCTCGGGGTAAGAATCATGGTGAAATTCATGAACTACAAGCCGTCGACTTGGCGCAGAGCGTAAACCGCACTGGATTATTAACTCATGGCGCAGATGAGTTGTTAGCGCGGGGCTTGGTCGATATAGGAAATATGTTTCTCTTGCGGGACCAACTCCAAGAAGCTCAGGACTACTTCTGGAAGGCAACCCACATCGCCCAAAGATCGAATCTTAAACGCACCATGGCCCGCGTGCTGTTTGCGCAGGGACAGCTATCGCTTCACGAGGCGTTCCCGGACGAGGCAGATGGCAAATTCAAGCAGGCATTGAAAATTGTGTTTCCAAACAAATCGTTTTCAGACGCCTCAATCGCGCTATGGCGGAATGAGATTCTTGACAAAGATTACGACAGCGCAATCCTCACCTTTAAGCGTAGGATTCTTGACACGCTCCTATGAGGTTTGGTGAGACGGAGCCGGTCACCAGAAGCGACGACAACCGAACTCGCGCTCAGCTCCCGCTAGCCGGTCCTATTTTGTTGGTGCAAGTCACTTGCAGTCTTTTACCCTTCCCCGGTAAGTGCACAAAACGCAGAACAGTCTCAATCCGCTTTGTTCGCGCCGGACAGAAATCTCCGGTATGCGGTTTAGCAAACCGGCCAACATCTGCTGAAGTTCCGACTCCGAGGAGAATTGTCGCAGCGGTAATTTCCACCCGGCCCCCCGCTTTTTGTCTTTAGTCATCAAGCTACCTCCGTACCTCCATCGGACACAGAAACGACTCTCTTTGGACGAGTGATTGCGAAGAACATTAGATAACACCGGTCGGGAAAAAGAGAGCTGTGTCTCTCGCAAGGCCCTTGGGAGTTCGGCCTCGGTGAACACCTGAACACGGCCATAGAGAGTCGGCCGGGACGACTGGTTTTACGCTTTCGGTAACAGCTTGTCCATTATCATTTGCTCTGCCCGTCCAGGGGGGTTTTGTATTTTTCTTCTTCGTAACCGATCTATCAAGAAGAGCAAAGACAAAAAACAAAATCCGAAATAGACGCGAGAAACGCGTTTGTGGTCCAATTTGCGGCCCAATCGCCTCAGCCCAAGCGACAACGTGAAGGTGCGTTCATAGGCTTTATGCGCGAGCCAGGATCGCGAGAGACGACTACGCGCCGCATGCTGGAGACGGAGCAGTCGAAGATCCAAACAATGCTCGACCGACGGTCCAATACCCGCCAATTCTAGGACGCGAGCGGGCGGGGGACAATGTCGAGCGAATCGCTGAGCAACAGGAAATCAAATTGAATGACAACCAGAAGTCAGCAGTTGAGCAGCTTTTGGCAAGTCGAGATTTAGATCATCGGTTTACAAGGCGGCGCTGGCACGGGCAAGACAACTGCCCTTTCGGTACTCATACAAGCCACCGAAAGCCAGGGATACGAAGTTCGTAGCTTCGCGCCAACGACTCGCGCCGCGCACCAACTTTCAGAGAGCGGTATTCAGACTGAAACGCTTCAAACATTTCATACGTCGCAGAGAACGATTCTGGCGAAGATAGAACCGGGGACGAGCGAATCGCGCAAGAGACGATCGAGCTGGACCTCAGTTCATGACATCTCTTTTTGAAGCACAATCTAGCCCACATTCTGAAGCAGGAAAGAGTATTGTCCGAGTCCGCTGGGCGTTTCACTCCCGATGTGCACTATTTCGCCGATTGCTAATAGATGCACGAAAGGCGAGAAGTCCCCAGCAAATTTCATCGTACCGACAAAACCATGCAGCCCCTTATCAACTTCGCGTTCGTTTGAGTGTCCCCACAATTCCTTCTTCTGGAGTCTCTTTTCAATCGTAGCGATTTCTCTGCTTGCGCGGCCCAGAAAGTTCTTCTCCTCCCCATACCGTGCCTGCCCGTGCCAGTCGTCTCCATATACCTGCCACAAGCAGGCAGTACGATGAGCGACTTGAGATGCGAAAGACCAAAAGCCATCAAAATCTTTCAGCCGATCAACTGGATTCCTCGATTTAGCCTCTTTATCAATTATTTGCACATTCGTGCGAAACCAAACCGACAACTCAGTGGCAGCCGGATCTGCTCGCAGGTCCCGCACTGTCTCACCGACATCCTGCCGCCTTATGGCGCCGACCTTGCCGTCGAGATAAACCGAACGACCATAGTTGAGCTGATCTCTTACATCCGTTAACACGAAGTGCGACCGAATCCTTCCTTCATCTCGTTCTATCCCAAGGCGGCCAAACTCCCGAAACGCCTTCACGCATTCTTCAATGAAATCGCACATTGGACCAATGGCGACGAAACCGAAGATAATTCTGGCGCCCTTGGCCGGATAACCTGTGAAAACTGGCGGATCGATTACGAAGGGTGGCGGCAGATTGCTGCTCCCACCCATCGGCGAGCCGGCCAGCGTGAGGTTGAGTGTCTTTTGAGTGGGTTTGAAGATCTTTTGAAACTCACACTCACAATCGTTCGCATGCTGTTGTCCGGTTTTGGGCTCCGTTTCTCCCTTGGTAGCAAGGCTCTTTGGACACAGAAGCGAACGCAAACCGTCACCGAAACCGCCGCGCAGTCGAGAGCCCCAGTAACCACGCGGAGCTGAATCATCCAGCAGCTCAATCTCAAATTGCAGCTTCGATATGTGAAACATGAGGAAAATGCAGCGAAGGCTTCGGTCTTGCAAGAATCCCAGGCCAACCTGAACGAGTTATAGCCAACATCGGAATGATAACAGGGAAAGGCGGCCATTATGAACCAAGAGCGGACTCACTGCGACCTTAGTGAGTGCCGACTCAATGCGCCAAGTAGTATCTCGCTCGCGTCAACGGGCAGCCTCGTGCCCCTCTGTGAACATTGCGATGTTTCAATGTGCCAAGTAGTGTCTCGCCCTCATCAACACGAAGCGCTGGAAGACGGTGTCCCAATTCCTCAGCATGTTTCAATGGGCCAAGTAGTGTCTCGCCCTATCAACTATTCGAGGCCCCTGCGGAGCACGGCAGAAGTGCCCAACGTTTCAATGGGCCAAGTAGTGTCTCGCCCTCATCAACGTATAACCGTCTCTCTATTGACTGGCGTACTAAGGAAGTTTCAATGGCCAAGTAGTGTCTCGCCCTCATCAACTGTGAACCACGGATTGATTTTGCATTCGAGCTAGATACATTTCAATGGGCCAAGTAGTGTCTCGCCCTCATCAACAAGTTCTTGCGTTAGGCCCTTTTCGTTCATCAATAATGGTTTCAATGGGCCAAGTAGTATCTCGCCCTCATCAACCTGTTCCGCTCGTCGCTGAAACCTGCACTAAGAAGTTTCAATGGGCCAAGTAGTGTCTCACCCTCATCAACACACTTCACGGATAGACCATTAACTGGCAACTCCTTCCTTTCAATGGGCCAAGTAGTGTCTCGCCCTCATCAACAACCAGTGGCACAGGCCGAGATCGATCTGACTTGCTCGTTTCAATGGGCCAAGTAGTGTCTCGCCCTTATCAACCCAAGGACGCGCATCGACCCCACAAGAGCGTGAGTTTCAATGGGCCAAGCAGTGTCTCGCCCTCATCAACAGGCTGCGTCGTAATCTTTGTCCTTTTCGTGGTATCCGTTTCAATGGGCCAAGTAGTGTCTCGCCCTCATCAACAACCTGCCCCTATGTGCGGCTGTAACGTCCGAGGACAGTTTCAATGGGCCAAGTAGTGTCTCGCCCTCATCAACCCGATTACACGGCCATCATTACGGGGGGATTCGCTTCGAGTTTCAATGGGCCAAGTAGTGTCTCGCCCTCATCACTTCTTTGAATACACTTGGGGGAATCGGGTAGCGCCCGCTCCAGTTTCAATGGGCCAAGTAGTGTCTCGCCCTCATCAACTTACTTGTTCAACAGCTGCGTCGCCCTCGAGCTTTCCTCGGTTTCAATGGGCCAAGTAGTGTCTCGCCCTCATCAACTCGGTGTTCTACGGCGAGGACGGCAGCGTGACCGACGTGTTTCAATGGGCCAAGTAGTGTCTCGCCCTCATCAACGGGTTGAGAATTGAGGATTCGATGTCTCCAGGTACTGAGTTTCAATGGGCCAAGTAGTGTCTCGCCCTCATCAACAGGTCGGAAAACCAAGACGGTCCAGCGACAAGACTTGCGTTTCAATGGGCCAAGTTGTGTCTCGCCCTCATCAACAATCGACGTGTTCAGCTATGAACTTGGTGTTACGGAGTTTCAATGGGCCAAGTAGTGTCTCGCCCTCATCAACAATCCCGTGCCCGTGAACGATATCTTTTCCAACGACTCGTTTCAATGGGCCAAGTAGTGTCTCGCCCTCATCAACCGTCGCCAACCCCTGATCCAACTAAGTGAAGTAAGTAGATACGTTTCAATAGGCCAAGTAGTGTCTCGGCCATCAATGTGAATCGTGGCGTTCTCTTCAGCCTGGAGCTGCGTTTCAATGGGCCAAGTAGTGTCTCGCCCTCATCAATACTTGTTAGCGCTGATCGTTGTTTTCGCATTTACCTGCTGGTGTTTCAATGGGCCAAGTAGTGTCTCGCCCTCATCAACTCACGACCTTGGCTACTTCGCGACTATATTCGACCTGTTTCACTGGGCCAAGCAGCGTCTCGCCCTCATCAACCAGTTTCGGCTGTGGCCTCGGCACAAAAGGTTTACCCGTTTCAATGGGCCGAGTAGTGTCTCGCCCTCATCAACGTCGAAACGAAGCTCCAACGCGCGTCCTGTTTGCCAGTTTCAATCCGGACTCGCCCTCATCAATGGTTGCAGACTGCGACCACGATACGGTAGTAGAGTCACCGTTTCGATGGGCCAAGTAGTGTCTCGCCCTCATCAACAAGAAAAAGCGATGTCCAAACTTAAGGCAATCCGCTGGTTTCAATGGGCCAAGTAGTGTCTCGCCCTCATCAACAGTTCGAATCTGAATGACCTGAACGAAGCCGGGTCGAGTTTCAAATGGGAAAAGTAGTATCTCACCTTCATCAACTCCTTCGCGCGAGGTACTGATAGTAATCCTCGTTGCGATGTTGTTTCAATGGGCCAAGTAGTGTCTCGCCCTCGTCAACGTAGCGATACCCTAAGAACCGACAAACACGAAGTTAAAGGGTTTCAATGGGCCAAGTACTGCCTCGCCCTCATCAACTCTGACACCTTACGACCGCCTGCTTCGACCACAGTTTCAATGGGCCAACTAGTGTCTCGCCCTCATCAACTAGGCAGTCCTGTACTTGGGAGCGGTCAGTGTGGTTGGTTTCAATGGGCCAAGTAGTGTCTCGCCCTCATCAACCATGGCCGAAACGGATGGTGTTCCGGAAAGGGATGCAAACAGTTTCAATGGGCCAAGTAGTGTCTCGCCCTCATCAACTAACTTTGCAATTGTTGCTTCTCGCGCTCGGGTTTAGTTTCAATGGGCCAAGTAGTGTCTCGCCCTCATCAACTCTGAAAGCCAAGGCCGTGCGTCCACCCCACAAGAGTTTCAATGGGCCAAGTAGAGTCTCGCCCTCATCAACATGAAATCATCGGCGGCTTCAAACTCTACACTGCCTGTTTCAATGGGCCAAGTAGTGTCTCGCCCTCATCAACAACATCAATCGCCTCCTCATGCGGAACCACAAACTGGTTCGTTTCAATGGGCCAAGTAGTGTCTCGCCCTCATCAACACCCCGGCAACAACATCAAACACGACCGCAACCCAAGAGTTTCAATGGGCCAAGTAGTGTCTCGCCCTCATCAACGAGCCATGACTAACCACACAGACCCCGCACAGCAGCAGGTTTCAATGGGCCAAGTAGTGTCTCGCCCTCATCAACTCCGTGGTCACACCCCGGTTGAGACTAGCACGGCATCGTTTCAATGGGCCAAGTGGTGTCTCGCCCTCATCAACGGCGCTATATGTTGTCTGCATGGAAGGCAGCCAGACCGTCTCAATGGGCCAAGTAGTGTCTCGCCCTCATCAACGCGCAAGGAAGGTGACAATGCGGAACTTGCTAAAGTTTCAATGGGCCAAGTAGTGTCTCGCCCTCATCAACAATTTTTGCGAACTAACCCAGCGAGAGACTAAAACCGGTTTCAATGGGCCAAGTAGTGTCTCGCCCTCATCAACCCCGCAACAGCCGCAGTCCCGGTCCATACACCCGTAGTTTCAGTGGGCCAAGTAGTGTCTCGCCCTCATCAACGTCAAGAGCAAGCCCGGCTTACTGAAGACGATCGCAAGTTTCAATGGGCCAAGTAGTGTCTCGCCCTCATCAACGACATTTATCAACGCGTCGGGGGAACGGTTTGAAAAAGGTTTCAATGGGCCAAGTAGTGTCTCGCCCTCATCAACCCTTGAACTCATCGCAAGCGAACATTTTGTGAGTCGTTTCAATGGGCCAAGTAGTGTCTCGCCCTCATCAACAATTCAAAGCGCTCTAACCGACGTGAAAGGTTACAGTTTCAATGGGCCAAGTAGTGTCTCGCCCTCATCAACGTTCGCCTCGACGGGTGAGAAGCTGGACAAGCTAGGTTTCAATGGGCCAAGTAGTGTCTCGCCTCATCAACGTAGCGATGATGGTTTCGCTCTCGTTGGCAGTAGGTTTCAATGGGCCAAGTAGTGTCTCGCCCTCATCAACAGGAATGTTCACGCCAAAATACCGGAGTGGCCTTGTTTCAATGGGCCAAGTAGTGTCTCGCCCTCATCAACGAAGTACTGGACTGAGATCACTTCCAAAAAAGGGCTCGTTTCAATGGGCCAAGTAGTGTCTCGCCATCATCAACATCATACTCGCGTTCGCTGCAGGCTCGTGCTGTTGTTTCAATGGGCCAAGTAGTGTCTCGCCCTCATCAACATTGCCGTGCTGGTAGGGATGCTTATTATCGTGGTGTTTCAATAAGCCAAGTAGTGTCTCGCCCTCATCAACCGTTCTGCGCGCATCAAACGCACTATATCGAATGTTTCAATGGGCCAAGTAGTGTCTCGCCCTCATCAACACTATTGTTGTAATCAACAAGGGAGAAATCCTTGTTTCAATGGGCCAAGTAGTGTCTCGCCCTCATCAACTAACTCAACCCCATACATTCCGAGGAGAACTTTCCATGAGAGTTTCAATGGGCCAAGTAGTGTCTCGCCCTCATCAACCTGTAGAACTCGCGCCTGGGGAAGAATTCAAGTTCGTTTCAATGGGCCAAGTAGTGTCTCGCCCTCATCAACCACTCTTCGCTCACCCGAGTTGTTCCCTAAGATGGTGTTTCAATGGGCCAAGTAGTGTCTCGCCCTCATCAACGTGGT